>WNGL01000359.1_pt1 | contig 88247 bp, 91 predicted proteins | sample 5400591 | NCBI WGS metagenome assembly WNGL01 (sample SAMN13153377, study PRJNA577476) | soil metagenome | isolation source: 80 cm soil or saprolite under Garry oak tree replicate 1 | place: USA:California | collected 2016-06-15 | reverse complement strand
AGCGGGGATCCGGCGGCTGGTGAACAGGGCGATCAAGGCGAGCAGGGCGAGCACCGACAGCGACGAGCGGAGCCCGTCGATGCGGGCGCTGGCGTTCTCGGTGACGATCGCGTCGGCGGTCTTGCCCGAGACGCCGGCCTTGTCGAGCGCGGCCATGAGGTCCTGGTCGGACATGAACGGGGCGCCGCCCGCCAGCTGGACCTGGCCCTGGGCGGCGAGGTCTTTGGGCACCGCGGGATTGTTCTGGACACCGGTGAGGAATGAGGAGGTCAGCGCGGCGATCAGAATCGCGCCGGACAGGGCGGTTCCGATGGAGGCGCCGAGGTTGGTGACGGTGTTCTGGATGCCGCCGACCTCGCCACTTTGCTCGTCGGGCACCGCTGAGACGGTGACGCTGCCGAGCTGGGAGGCCAGCGCGCCGACGCCCAGGCCGACGAGCAGCATCGGCCAGGTGATGATCTCGGGCCCGGCGCTGACGTCGAGCAGTGCTATCAGGATTACGATGCCGGCGAACAGGGCGAGAAACCCGAGCTGGACCACGCGGCGGGGGGAGGCGTTCGGAAAGACCTTGGGCACACCGGCGGCGGCCAGCAGCAAGGTTATCGACAGCGGCAGGAGCCGGACGCCGGTCGCGACCGCCGACAGGCCGAGCGCCACCGACAAGAACAGCGGCACCGCGAAGAACAGGCCAGCTTGCAGCAGGTACTGGAACATGAACGAGGTAAGGCCGCCCTGCAGGGTCCGGTTGCGCAGCATCGCCGGATCAACGAGCACCGCATCGCCGCGCCTGACACGGTGAAGCTCCCACCACATGAAGACCCGCAGCACTACGCCGCCACCGAGAATCAGCCAGATCACCGGCGACAAGCCCAGCCATTGGGGGCCGCCCTCCTTGGGCTGGACGAACCCCCAGGTCCCAGAGCGCAGGATGCCGTACACGATGAGCGCCAGGCCGAGCGCCGACAAGACGGTGCCCACCAGGTCCAGCCGCGCGCCTTCCTCGGGCGGGGTGTCGGCGATGCGGCGGGTGAGCCCCAAGATGACCAGCACGACGAGGACTTCCCCGGCGAACACCCACCGCCACGACAGATAGGTGGTGAACAGGCCGCCGATCAGCGGCCCCGCCGCCACCGCGATCGCGCCGGCCGATGCGACCAGCCCGTATGCGCGCGGGCGCTGCGGACGGGCGAAGTTGGACGCCACCAGCGCCACGATCGCGGGCATGATCAGCGCGGCCCCCACTCCCTCCAGGACCGACCAGCCCAGCATCAGCACCGCCAGATTCGGCGACACGGCGGTGATCAGCGACCCGCACCCGTAGATCACGCACCCGAGGGCGAAGGCGCGCTTGCGGCCCAGGATCTGCCCGATCTTGCCGCCTGTGATCATCAGCGAGGCCATTACCAGCGTGTAGAAGGTGATCGCGGTCTGGATCCCGGTCACCGTCGTGCCCACGTCCTTGGCTACGGTCGCGATCGACACGTTCATGACCGAGCTGTCCAGCGTCATCAAGAACTGCGCCGAGGCCAGCGTCAACAGCACCGACCCGGCTGCCGCGGCCGCGCCGTTGGCAGCGCGGCCGACCTCCTCCTCTTGACCTAGCCCCATGTCAGCCTCTCTGCGCACTTGGCTAGTCCCGAATCAAACCGGCCGGGGGCGAATGGGACATCACCCAGGACGGATGACATGCGAAGCGCCCGGCACGCGACGGAGGGTCTTGCCGGGGAAGCCCTCCACCACGGAGCGCGGCGGTCTTATGCGGTAGTTTGCCGAGGTGAGCGGCAACCGTGAGCTGGTGGAGCGTTTCATTACGAGCCTGGAGGCCAGGGACTGGGATACCTGGGCGGGGCTGTTGCACCCCGACGTGGTCTACGAGATTCCGCAGTCGCGGGAACGTATCCGCGGACGTGATCGTTATCTGCGGTTCAACCAGGAATACCCGGGTGACTGGCATCTGCGGCCCAAGGTCATGATTGCTGACGAACATCACGGGGTGGCATGGTTCGAGTGGCACCTCCATGGCCGCACCGACGATGCGATGGCGTTCTACGAGTTCGCCGAGGGGCTGATCACCCGGGTCACGGATTTCTGGCCGGAACCATATGAACCGCCGCCGGGACGCGAGCACCTGATGGAGCGCTGGTAATGACCGCTGCACGGGACGATGCCGCGATGCCGGGCCGGCCGCGCAGCGGAGCCTGGTTCGCCGCCGAGGGCCGGGCCGGCATGATCTACCGGTCGTGGCTGCGGTCCGAGGGGATCACGCCTGAGGTGTTCGATGGCCGGCCGGTCATCGGCATCGCCAACAGCTGGTCCGAGCTCACCCCCTGCAACGCGCACCTGCGCGGTGTGGCGGACGCCGTCAAGCGCGGTGTCTGGCAGGCCGGCGGGTTCCCGCTGGAGTTTCCGACCATGTCGCTCGGCGAGACGCTGATGCGGCCCACCGCGATGCTGTTCCGCAACCTCATGGCCATGGAGGTCGAGGAGCTGCTGCGGGCCAACCCGCTCGACGGTGTCGTGCTGCTGTCCGGCTGCGACAAGACCACCCCGGCGATGCTCATGGCGGCGGCAAGCACCGATCTCCCGGCGATCATGGTCACCGGCGGCCCGATGCTGAACGGCAAATTCCGGGGCGCCGACGTCGGTTCTGGCACCCATGTGTGGCGGTTCGAGCAGGAACTCGTCGCGGGCCGGATGACCCAGGAGGAGTGCGTCGCCGCCGAGAGCGGCATGGCCCGGTCCTGCGGTCACTGCATGACGATGGGCACGGCCTCCACGATGGCGTGCATGGCCGAGGCGCTGGGCATGCAGCTTCCCGGGTCCGCGGCCTGGCCGGCCGCCGATTCGCGCCGCTATGTCACGGCGCAGTCCGCGGGCCAGCGCATCGTTGCGCTGGTCCGGGAGGACCTGCGCCCGTCGCAGATCATGACGCGGCAGGCGTTCGAGAACGCGATCCGGGTCAACGCGGCGATCGGCGGGTCCACCAACGCGGTCATCCACCTGCTCGCCATCGCCGGGCGGCTTGGCGTCCCGCTCCGCCTCGACGACTTCGACGAGCTCGCCAGGCCGGTGCCGACGCTGGTCAACCTGATGCCCTCCGGGCGCTACCTGATGGAGGACTTCTGCTACGCCGGCGGGCTTACGGTGGTCATGCGGGAACTGCAAGACTTTTTGAATAGCGATCACGTCGGGGTAACCGGGCGCACCCTGGCCGAGACTGTGGCAGGCGCCGAATGCTGGAACAGGGACGTCATCGCCAGCATGGACGCCCCGCTCCAGCCGCCCGGCAGCGGGACCGCCGTGCTGCGCGGCAACCTGTGCCCCAACGGCGCGGTGATCAAGCAGTCGGCCGCATCCGCCCACCTGCTCAAGCACCGCGGCCGGGCCCTGGTGTTCGACTCGATCGAGGAATACCACGAGGTGGCCGGGCGGGAGGACCTCCCGGCCGACGCGTCCACCGTTCTTGTCGTCCGCGGGGCCGGCCCGAAGGGGTACCCCGGCATGCCGGAGATCGGGAACTTCGTGCTCCCGCGCAAGCTGCTCGAACGCGGCATCACCGACATGGTCCGCATCTCCGATGCCCGGATGAGCGGCACCGGTTTCGGCACCGTGGTGCTGCATGTCGCGCCGGAGGCCGCGGTGGGCGGCCCGCTGGCGTTCGTCCGCGACGGCGACTGGGTCGAGCTCGACACGCCCGCCCGGACGCTGACGCTCGACGTGAGCGGCGCCGAGCTTGACCGCCGCCGGGCCGGATGGGCACCGGCCCAGCCCCCGTGGGCCCGGGGCTACGCCCGGCTGTACACCGAGCATGTCCTGCAGGCAGATCAGGGCGCTGACCTGGACTTCCTGGTCGGGGCGAGCGGCGCCGAGGTGCCGCGGCACAACCACTAGCCGCGGCCCCTTTCGCGGGCGGAGGGGCGGGGCGGAAGGAGAGGCGGATGGCGCTGTGGCAGCTGGCCGTCGGCGGCGAGCGCACGCTCGCCCGCGGCCCGGCCGGCGAGGGCCCCCGGGAGCTGCTGGCGGCCTCGCTCACCATCGACGCGCTGCTCGGCGGCGGGCCGGGTGCGCTCGCCGCGGCGCTGCGCGGGCCCGCGGCAGGGCCCGTCCCCGCGGGCGCGCGCATCGTCGCGCCCATCGGCGGCCAGGAGGTCTGGGCCGCCGGGGTGACCTACACCCGCAGCCTCGACGCCCGCATGCTGGAGTCCGGGACGCCGGATCCGTACGAGCGGGTCTACCAGGCCGAGCGGCCGGAACTGTTCTTCAAGGCGGCGCCCGGCCGGGTGCGGGGCCCGGGGGAGCCGGTGGGCATCCGCAGCGATTCGGGGTGGGACGTGCCCGAGCCTGAGCTGGCCGTGGTCGCCGACCGGGCCGGTCACATCGTCGGGTACCTGAACGGCAACGACATGTCGTCGCGGAGCATCGAAGGCGAAAACCCCCTGTACCTGCCGCAGGCCAAAATCTACACGGGCAGCTGTGCCATCGGGCCATGCCTGGCCCTGCCGGGCGAGGTCCCCGAGCTGGCGTCGCTGCTGATCAGCCTGCGGGTGGTCCGGGACGGCGCCGAGATCGTCAGCGACACGGTCAAGGTGGCCGACCTGCACCGCCGGCCCGGCGACCTGGTGCGGTGGCTGTTCCGCGGGCTCGACTTCCCGGTGGGCGTGGTGCTGCTCACCGGGACCGCGATCGTGCCGCCGCCGGACTTCACCCTGCGCGCCGGGGACGAGGTGATCATCGCGACGACCGGGCTGGGCGAGCTGCGTAACGTGGTGGAGGTCGTCGGGCCGTCGGCGGAAGGCGGATGACGTGCGGGCGGTGCGCTGGCACGCCCGCGGCGACGTGCGGGTCGAAGAGGTGCCGCCGCCCCCGCCGCCGGGGCCCGGCGAGGTCCAGCTCCGGGTGCGCTGGTGCGGCATCTGCGGCACCGATCTCGAGGAGTGGCAGGACGGGCCGTTGTTCATCCCGGTCGCCGCGCCGCACCCGGTGACGGGAGCCCGGGCGCCCCTGGTGCTCGGGCACGAGTTCGCTGGCGTGGTCACCGCGGCCGGCGAGGGCGTCACCGCGCCGGCACCGGGCCAGCGGGCCGCCGTCGACACGATCGTCTACTGCGGCAGCTGCCATTGGTGCCGGCGCGGCGAAGTGATCCGGTGCCCGATGCTGGGGGCACTCGGCCTGCACGCCGACGGCGGGCTCGCGGAACTGTGCAACGCGCCCGCGCGCATGTGCCTGCCGGTGCCGGACTCGGTCGCCGACGACGAGGCGGCGCTGGCGGAGCCGCTCGCCGTGGCGGTGCGGGCGCTGCGCCGCGGCGGGCTCCAGCCCGGCGAGCGGGTCGCGGTCGTGGGCCTGGGGGCAGTCGGGCTGATGACACTTCAGGCGGCGATCGCGTTCGGTGCGGAGAGCGTGGCGGTGATCGAGCCCTTGCCGGAGCGCCGGGCCCTGGCCATGCGCCTCGGCGCGGACCGCCACGTGCCCGCCGGCGATGCCGCCGGGCTGCAGGCCGACGTCGCCGTCGAATGCGCGGGCAGCCCGGCGGCCATCGAGACCGCGATCCGGGCGCTGCGCGCCGGCGGCCGGGCCGTCGTGCTCGGCATCGGCACCCGGCCGGCCACGGTGCCCCCGCTGGACCTCGTCGTTGGCGAGAAGTCCATCATCGGCTCGCTCTCACATGTCTGGGACGAGGACTTCCGCATCGCGCTCGGGCTGCTGGGCCGGGGTGCGGTGCGGGCCGCGCCGCTCATCAGCGACCGGATCCCGCTCAGCGCCGCGGTGAGCGGCGGCCTCGCGCTGCTGCGGGACGAACCGGGCAAACACGTGAAGATACTTGTCCAGCCGGAGGAACCAGGATGAGCACAGATCGCAGCGCGCTGCCGGGCCTCGCCGCGGCGCGGCTGTCCTCGGCCGTCGTGTCGGACATCCTGGACGACCTGGGCCACCGGGACCACGTCCTCGACCCCGCCATCCGCCCGCTCGGCGACGGCGCGGTGATCGCCGGCTGGGCGAACCCTTTCCTGGTCACCGAGGTGGACGAGATCCCGGCCGAGCCCTACGCCGGCGAGATCGCCGCGCTGGACGACATCGCACCGGACGACGTGGTCCTCATCGGGGCGGGCGGCTCGGCCCGGGCCGCCGTCTGGGGCGAACTGTTCTCCACCGCGGCGCGGGCCCGCGGCGCCCGCGGCACCCTGATCGACGGGTACTGCCGCGATGCCCGGGTGATCGCCGCCCTCGGCTACCCGGTGTGGTGCCGCGGGATGCTGCCGCTGGACGTCAAGGGCCGGCTCGAGCTGACCTCATGGCGGCAGCCGGCCGTCGTCGGTGGCCTAACGGTCCAGCCGGGGGACCTGGTGATCGCCGACGCCGACGGCGTGGTGGTCGTCCCCGCCGGGCTCGCCAGCGAGGCGGCCGGCCGCGCGCTGGAGAAGGTAGCCAAGGAAACCGGCATCAGGGACGCGCTGGCGGCGGGCAGCACCCTGCGCAGCGCCTACGACCGGTTCGGCGTCCTATAAGCGACCCCTCGCGCGAAAGGAGCCGCGATGCCAGCCAGCGTGCGGCCTGACATTGCCTTCGACGGCCGCGCCATTCTCGGCGAGGGGCCGGTGTGGGATGACGAGCAGCAACGGCTGGTGTGGCTGGACATCCTGCCCGGGCTGGTGCACCGGTTCGACCCGGCCACCGGGACCGACGAGGTGTTCCGTGCGGGCAAGCCGGTCGGGTCGGCCGGCCTGCGCTACGGCGGCGGCCTCGTCCTCGCCGTGGCGGACGGCTTCGCGCTGCTTGACCCAGGCTGGCAGCGGCTCGACCAGGTCGCGGTCATCGAGCACCCGGGGCCGCGAGCCCGGTTCAACGAGGGCAAGTGCGATCCGGCCGGCCGGTTCCTGGCCGGCACCATGGCCTATGACCAGACGCCTGGGGCCGGCTCGGTGTACCGGCTTGACCCGGACCTCGCGGTGACGAGGCTGCTGGACGGCGTGACGATCTCGAACGGGCTGGCGTGGACCGCCGACGGGGCCACCTTGTACTACATCGACTCGCCCACCCAGGGCGTGGACGCCTTCGACTACGACACCGGGACCGGGCGGCTGGAGAACAGGAGGCGCGTGGTGGACATCCCGGCCGCCGCCGGGCTGCCGGATGGCATGACCATCGATACCGACGGCTGCCTGTGGGTCGCGCTGTACGGCGGGTCGGCGGTGCACCGTTACACCCCGGACGGCCGTCTCGACGCCGTACTGTCCTTCCCGGTCAGCAACGTCACCTGCCCGGTCTTCGGCGGCCCGGGGCTCGGCATGCTCTATGTGACCAGTGCGCGCGACGGCCTCGGCGAGCGGCAACTGGCTGCTCAGCCGCACGCCGGCGCGGTCTTCGCCGCCGACGCCGGTGCCCGCGGGCTGCCCGCGCTGAGGTTCGCCGGCTGATGCCGCCAATCGGACGGGACGGAAACCCGCCGCGCGGCCAGCACGGACGGGTCGTGCACACGGCCGTGACACAATCGCCAGAAATACGGGGAAAGGCGGGGGTTTATCGCCAAACTGCACGGGCTCGCCGCTGCCACCGGCCAGTTCGTGCTGTTCGGACTCGGCATGGGCACCGTCCTGGCGGTGCTTACCATCGCCACCGCCGGGTTCGGAGATGGCCTCATCCGGCGGGCCCGCACGGTGGGGCCGTACCTCGGCTGGGCCAGCGCCGCCATCCTGTGGCTGGCCGGGGCCTACGTCGTCTACTACTGGCTGACCGCCATCAGGCTGCTCTGAGCGTCAGTCCTTGAAGTTGATGAGCTTCTTGACGCCGGTGCGCAGGGCATGATCGACGGCGGTGACCGGGAGGCGCTCCAGGTAGTACTCCTCGTAGGCATAGGCCGTTCCGCCGACTCGCTGCTTGAAGTCGGCGATGCCCTTGGACGTCCCGGACTCGCCCTGGTGGAAGTACCGGCAGTCGGCCTTGCAAGCGTCCTCGATCGCGCACTTCATCATCAGGTCGGGGGCACCGCTGCGGCCGACCCGCTCCCGGTCCAGGACGACCCGGGCGGCGTTCGCGTTCTGGTGAACGAGGATGAGGCAGGCCGCGGCGGGCTTGCCGTCGACGTAGGCGACGTAGATCCGGCAGGCCTCCCGCAGGGTCCGCGCGATCGTGGTGAACTTCCGCTGCGGGTCGCGCACGTATCCGCGGAGCCGGGCCAGCAGCAGCGGCTCGTGCTGCTGCGCGGCCCACCGCTTGGTCGCCTCGCGGAACAGGTCGTAGTACGCCGGCACCAGCCGGCCCTGGTCGTCGCACTCGACGACCACGCCCGCCTTCTCCGCCCTGGTCACGTACTTGCGGGTGGAGGAGGAGAACCGGTCGTGCCAGACCGTGTCGAACCCGCCGTCCAGGTCGATGGCATGCGCCAGCCTGGCTACCCGGCGGGCCCCGGCGGGCATCGCCGCCTTCCAGACATCGCCGGCCCGGGGATTCGGGCGGATGCTCAACCGCAGGTACCGCGCGTTCGAGGTCAGGTCCCCGACGACCGCGCGGACGTGCTCCTCGCGCACCGGAACCGTGCTCACCAGGCCGCCGATGCCGCAGCCCCACGGCATCGACCCCGCCAGGTTCGCGGCGGCGGGAGTCCAGCGGAGCCCGATCAGCGGCAGGACCATCTGCGCGCCGTCGTCGAACGTGTAGAGCCTGCTGGCGTCCTTGCGATGGGCGCTGGTGCACACCGCGTCCGTCCACTGTGGTAACTGGTACGGGACCGCCTCAGCGTCCCGGTCGAAGACCGCCTGCCAGGTGGTGCGCGGCGCCGGACTCACCACGCTCCGGACAGCAACGACCTCGGTCACCACCGCTCCCCTTCTGATGTGCGGGACACCGCAGCCCCACGGTGACGCGCCGCCAGGCCCGGGGGGCGGCCGCCGCCGTCTGGTGCCCTTGTCCCTCCGTCACCTTAGAGCCTTGGCTCCGGGTTTACGGAATTTTGGGGCACTGCCCGCCGCTGGCGGACTTGACCGCGGTGCCCCTTACGTGCGTACGGTGCGCAGGCTCACGCTCGGTGACTGACGTTGCTCCGGTGTCCCGGGCCGGTGGCCCCGGTGGCAGACCGGGAGGGCCTGGGCTGACCGAGCCGGCTGCCCGGAGCAGGACGCCGGGCCCTTGACCCCGGGGCCGGCCGGGCGTTCTGATGGGCGCAGGTCATCACCAGCCCGTAACCAAGCCATGGCCGGCGGCGCCGCCGGCCGGCAGGAGGTGCCAGGGCGTGGATTCCTTCGAGGGCAAATTCGCGGTGGTGACCGGCGGCGGCTCGGGCATGGGCCGCGAGCTCGTCCGCCAGCTCGCCGCGCAGGGGTGCTCGGTCGCGACCTGCGACCTGAACGCGGACTCCGCCGCGGCGACCGCCGCCCTGGCCCAGCCGGGCGCAGCGCCCGGCGCCCGGGTCACCGGCCACGCCTGTGACGTTGCCGACGAGGCCCAGGTCCTGCGGTTCCGCGATGAACTGCTCGAAGCGCACGGCAGCGACCACGTCGACCTGGTGTTCAGCAACGCGGGCGTCGGCGGCGCCGGCAGCTTCGTGAAGGACAGCAGGCAGGACTGGGAACGCACGTTCGCCATCGACTGGTGGGGCGTGTACTACTGCGCCCGTGCCTTCCTGCCGCTGCTCATCGCGAGCGGAGACGGAGTCCTGGTCAACACCAGCAGCGTGAACGGCTTCTGGGCGACGCTGGGCCCGGGCATGCCGAACACCGCATACGCCACCGCCAAGTTCGCCGTGAAGGGCTTCACCGAGGCCCTCATCGAGGACCTGCGCGTCAACGCGCCGCACGTCCGGGTCGCCGTGGTGATGCCCGGGCATGTGGGCACGGACATCATCGCGAACACCCTGCGCGCGCACGGCCTGCCGGAGCCGGAGCGGATGACCGACGCGCAGGTGACCGAACTGATCCCCGCGGCCCTGGCGCCCGAGGGCGCAACGCCCGAAGAGCTGCGCCAGATGCTGGTCCAGGTGAACGCCGGGTTCCGGGACAACGCGCCGCTCAGCGCGGCCGATGCGGCGGCCGTCATCCTCGACGGGGTGCGGTCCGGGGCCTGGCGGATACTCGTCGGCGAGGACGCCAAGACGCTGGACGCGGCGGTGCGCGCGAAGCCCGAGGCTGCCTACGACTACACCCAGCTGGGCAGCACCTGGGCGCCCGGAACACCGGAACGCTAGCTGGCAGCCGCTCGGCGGCCCTCGCTGGGCGGCCGGCCGGTGGTGGTCAGGATCGGCCCTGCAGCGCCACGTTGCTGACCTGGGCCTGGAAGGTGCCGGAGGTGTCGGTCGACAGCCGGGTGAACCAGACGAGCACGTAGCGGCCACGGGCCGGGCTGGTGAGATGCAGCCCTACTACCCCGCCCGCGCCGGACGCGCGCGCCGCCGGCCGCAGGCCGGCCAGGACGGGCCGGTAGCCGACGCGCAGCTGGAAGCTGGCGCCGGTGGTGTTGCCCAGGTCGACCTGCGCGCCGGTGATGGTGACCGGGCGGCCCATGTCAAGCAGCAGGCCGGTGCCCCGGTACAAGCCGCCGAACCGGGCCGAGGCATACCAGTCGGTGTGCCAGCCGGCCGAGTGCCTGTGGCCGACGACCAGGCCGGCGAGCTGGGGGTTGTCGCCGCCGTTCGGGCCGAACGCGGTGACCTGGACCGGGCTCAGCGGCTGCCCGGCCTGGCCAGGCGCCGCGGGCGCCCCGGAATGACTGGCCCGCGGTGCCGGGGACGTCGCGGCCCGGTGGCTGGGCTGCGCCGCCGGGCCCGCCTGGCCCGGCCCGGCGCCGCGCTGCGCCGCCGGGTGCTTTCCCGCCGCCGACGGCGCGGACGTGGGCGGTTTGCCCGCCAGGACATGCAGCGCCACGAAGCCCAGCGCGACCACCGCCAGCGCCAGGATCACGCCCACGGCCCAGTTCACCGTGCGCCGTGCTGACCCGGACGCCATCCGGCCGCCAGCCCGGGCCTGGCGGCTCACCGTGCGCCAGGCCGGCCCGCGGGGGGCTGTCGCCCGGGCCGCGGGCAGGTCCGGCGCGCGCCGCTGCCCGGCGCGGCCCGAGGCTGCCAGCAGCTCCTCGAGGCTGACCGTCCCGATCGCCCCGGGCGCGCGGTACCGCGTGTCGTATTCCTGGATCAGCGGCTCCGGGTCGGTGCCGGCCACCTTGGCGATGGCGCGGATGTGCCCACGGGCGTAGAAGTCGCCGCCGCACTCGGAATAGTCGTCCACCTCGATCTTCCTGATGATCGTTTCCCTGATGCGGGTCTGCTTGCTGACCTGGGTCACGGTCAGGCCGGCCTGCTGCCTCGCTTGCGCCAGAGTGTCACCGATAGGCACGCCACGCCTCCACTGCCCTGCCGCCGCACCTGCCCGCCCCGGCCGGGGGGCGCGCAGGTGGTCTCGCTAACTTCCTTGCCCCCATGCCCGCTACGGAATCAGGTTCGCCGTCCCGGATCTGCCGGCCGCCGGACTGCCGGTGATAGCGGGACGGCACGGCCGGCCCGGGCACCGGCCGGGCCATCACCACACCCCGGGGACGAGCCGTTTGCGGCCGGCCGCGAAGCGCTCGTACTCGCCGCCAAGCGCCTGGGTCAGCTGCTGCTCCTCGGCGCGGATCCGCACCCACAGGCCCGTCCCGCCCAGGACCGCGACGGCCGCCAGGGCCCACACGTCGTCACACGCCAGCGCGATCCCGGCGAGCACGAGCGCGATCCCGGTGTAGGAGGGGTGGCGGACGTACCGGTAAGGGCCGCCGGTCACCACCCGGTGCCCGGACTGGACCTTGATCTGGTACTGGAAGAAGCGGCCCAGGGCAGCGATCGACCAGGCCCGCAGACCGATCCCGGCGGCGATCAGCACGATGCCGGCCACGACCGGCCAGACCAGCCCCCCGGGCCAGAGCAGCAGGCCGCGGCGGCCGAGCACCTCCGCCGCGATGATCGATCCGGCCAGGCAGGGGAGCAGGACGAAGACGCTGCGGTCGGCGGACGGCGGGCCGGCGGCCCGCAGCCCCTGGCGCACCCGCATCATGGCCTCGAACAGCAGCCAGGCCAGCAGCGCGATGACGAACGCCACCTCGGCGGGACCATGGCGGAAGACCAGCGGCAGGGTCACCCCGCCAGTACATCAACCCGGACGGCGCACCGCACCCGGGCAGAGCCGGCCCGTCGTGACGCACTTGCGCTACCGGCTGGCCCGGCGCGGGCCTCGTTCTGCGCCGCCATCACGGCGTTCCGCGCCCGCAGCGTGAACCTCGTTTGGTCAACTCCGGGTTGACGATTGGCGGGCGAAGGCGCCGCCCGCGTGGCCGGCCAGGCACGGCGGTAGCCTTCGGGGTATCCGTTCCGGCCGCGGCGCCGGGCACCGGCCCGCGGCCGGCCCGGCGGCGGAACCGGGCGGCTCCGCCTTTCCATGACGAGGAGCACATCGGCATGAGCCTCTTCCAGCGGGCGCACGACATACTCCAGGCCAAGGCCAACAAGGCGCTCGACGCCGCCGAGAGGCCTGACGAGATGCTCGACTTGTCCTACGAGCAGATGCTCGACCAGATCAACCAGGTCAAGCGGGGGCTGGTGGCGATCACCGCGTCCCGTAAGCAGATCGAGCTCCAGGAGCAGCAGCTCCAGCAGACGGTGGACCACCTCACCGACCAGGCCAAGGCGGCACTTGCCCAGGGCAAGGAGGACCTGGCGCGGGAGGCCCTGTCCCGCAAGGCCGCGGCCCAGTCCCAGATCGACGGCATGGAGCCGCAGCGCCAGCAGCTCGGCGAGGAGCAGGAGAAGCTCGAGCACACCCTCGCGGCGCTGCAGCAGCGGGTGAACACCTTCCGCACCCAGAAGGAAGTGCTGAAGGCCCAGTACAGCGCGGCGAAGGCGGAGAGCACGATCGGCGAGACCGCCACGGGCATCTCCAAGTCCTTCGGCGACACCGGCCAGGACATCCAGCGGGCCCAGGACAAGATCGCGCAGATGCAGGCCCACGCCGACGCCGTGGACGAGCTGCTGCAGGCCGGGGTGCTCGAGGACGTCGGCGGGGGCACCGACGACATCCAGAAGGAGCTGGACGAAGCCGGGACGAACGCGCAGGTGGACGCCGAGCTCGCCACGCTCAAGGCGCAGATCGCGGGCGCGGCGCCGCCGCCGGAGATCACCTCGGGCTGACCGGGCCCGCGACCCGGCGGGTCAGCCGGCCAGGCTGCGGTACACGCCGTCGACCACGGCCATCTTGCGCGGGTCGTCGAGCAGGTTCATCCCCATCCGGTTCATCACGTAGGCGAAGGCCACCCCGGCCTCGGGGTCGGCGGCCACGGCCGACCCGCCGAAGCCGTCATGGCCGAACGCCGCCGGGTTGGGCCCGAAGTGGTGCTCCGCCCCGGACAGCCCGTAGCCGCCGCCCGCACACGGTATACCCGGCGGCATGGCGCTTGCCGCCCGGCGTGATCGCGGCGGCGGGGTTAGACTCCGCCCGTGCCCACGCATCCCGCCCGCCGCCTGTGGGCGGCCCTGGAAACCCTGCACGACGTCACCTACTTCGCCGACACGGTCCGGCCCGCGGGGATCGCGCTGGGCCTCAAGGGCTTCTGGATGACCTACTTCGCCTGGCGCGCCGCGCCGCTCGGGCCGGTCCCCGCTGGCCCGGTCGTGGCGATGTTCGCCGGGTTCCACCCGGCCACGGTCGCCCGGGCGCTGCCCGACGCGTGGTCGCGCGCTACGCCGCGGGCGTGCCTCGAGGCGCGTGCCTCCGTCAGCGCCGCCGCGCTGCGCGACGCGGGCGCGGACCCGGCCGCCTGCTCGCAGGCGGCCGCGATGCTCGCCCCGGTGGCCGCCGCGGCGGATCCGACCGGGCGGCCGCTGTTCGCGGCCAACGCCGCCGTGGAACCGCCCGCCGATCCGCTCGGCCGGCTCTGGCAACTGGCCACCACGCTGCGCGAGCATCGCGGCGACGGGCACGTCGCGGCGCTGCTCACCGAGGGCATCACCGGGCTGGAGGCGCACCTGCTGCAGTCCGCGGCCGGCCGCTTCCCGCAGGCCGTCATCAAACAGGCGCGCACCGGCTGGACCGATGCGGAGTGGGCGGCCGCGGCGGACGCGCTGCGCGGGCGCGGCCTGCTCACCGACGGGCCCGGCGTCGCGCTCACCCCGGCCGGCCGGGCCGTGCTTGACTCGGTCGAGGAGCGCACCGACGAGCGGGCCTGGAGCGGCGGGCTGGCCGCGCTCGGCGAGCACGGCGCCGAGGAGGTGCTCGCGCTGCTGCGGCCCTCGGCCCGCGCGGTGGCCGCGTCCGGGATGCTGCCCGCGATCAACCCGACCGGCCTGGCCAGCTCCGGCTAGGCCACCGGGCCGCGGTGGCTAGGCCCGGTCGCGCACCGACTCACCGACCCCGCGCACCGTGACCACGATCAGCCCGGCCGCGAACACCAGGCAGGCGCAGATCGCCCCGCCGCGGTCCAGCGGCGGCCTGGCCGGCCAGACCCACGGCGTCGCCGCGCCCGCGGCCAGCGCGGACTCGGTGAGCACCAGATAGGCCATGGGCCCGGTCCACGCCAGATTCCCGCCGAGCACGGCCGCGGCCAGCAGGCCGACGCCGGTGATACCGGCGACGTTCCGGGCCAAGGCCGCGAACCCGCCGGGCAGCGCGCCCCCGGTGGCTCCGGCGGCCAGCGCGCCGATCGCCGCCGCGGTCAGCGCCACGGTCGCGCCCAGCCTGAGGAACGGCAGCCACCGGCCGGTGGCCCGCTCCGGCTCGCCGAACGGGCCGTAGGTAGTCACGCCGATCACCGCGGCGGCCCCGGCCTCGGTCACCAGCGGGATGACGATCGCCGCGGCGGGGCCGCCAGCCACGTTCCAGTGCCAGTGCAGCGCCGCCCAGAGCAGCGCGCCGAACCCGGCCAGCAGGCCAGCCGCGGCCGGGGCGCGGCGGCTGACCAGGTACAGCCACGCCAGGCGCGGCCAGGCCAGGCCCGGGCCGGCCGCCGGGGCCGGCGCGGCTCCCGGCACCGGCCGGCGCACCCCGGCGGCGGTCATGGCAGCCGTGCCAGCGGGAACCGGCCGGCCCGCAGCGCGCCCAGGTGACCCGCGAGCCAGGCATGCCGGGCGGCGGCCGGCAGTGCGGCGAACCGCTGAGCGGCGGCGGCGATCGGCGGCGGATACGCGCTTGCCAGTGGCCCGTTCTCGCTCGGCAGGGGCCACGGGGTGTCGCCCAGCGCGTCCGGCTGTGCGGCCAGCGGGATCCCGGCGTTCTGCAGCAGGGCCGCCTCGACGGCCTGCTGCGCCGGGTTGCCGGAGGCGGCGCCGGACGTGACGAGCGCGTGCACGGCCTCCACCTTGAGCTGGCTGATGAACGTGGCCGTGTCCGCCCCGAACGAATTCGGCAGCGCGATGGCGCCCAGGGGCAGGTAGAGCACCGGCGGGCTGCCCTTCAGCGTCGCGATCTGGCCCACACCGGCCGGCCCGGCCGTGACCGCCGGCCCGGACGCGAACACCGCGGCGGCCTGGCTGGCCCGGACCGGGGCCCCGGGCAGCCCGCCGACCTGGCTGATCACCGGCCCCAGCGCGGCCGTCGCGTCGGACAGGTACGGCCGGTAGGCCGGCTGCACGCAGACCGGGATCCCGGCGTGGCCGCAGACCGGGGCATAGCGGACCGGCCGGTCGCTGGCCGCGTCGTGCAGCGCCGGGATGACCGTGCCGTAGGGCCCCACCTGGGCGGTGAAGGCCAGGGCGATCGCGGTCACGGCCGCCGCCGCCCCGGTCCCGGTGACCACCGCGGCGGCGCGCCGCAGCTGCGGCCCCCCGGCGGTCGCCGGCAGGCCGAGCAGGCCCGCCGCCGCCACGGCGATCCCGGCCAGGAACATCAGCCGGGCGATCGGGAGATCCGGCAGGAACTGGTAGAAGATCCCGGCGTCCTGCCCGAAGTTGCCGTTCGACATGGTCGGCAGGATCAGCGCCCACCCGCCGGAGGCGCCGAACCCGATCTGCGACGAAGTCCCCATGGCGAACACCGCGCCGAACGCGGCGATGGGCGCGATGAACCGGTTAGGGAGGCAGGCGCCTAGGGTGAACCCCAGGGAGGCGAAGGCGGCCACGCCCGCGGCGGCGGCCGCCACCGGCCACCATGGCGGGCCGCCCCAGGCGATGGGCCGGCCGAGGAGCGCCAGCGTCACCGCCATGCACACCAGGTAGGGCCCCACCGCCCAGACGACGGTCGCGGCCCAGGTGGCGAGCCGGGCCTCCCAGCGCGGCCGGACCGTGGCGGTCACCAGGTCGCCCATGCCGCGCCGGCCGTCCCGCGAGCCCATCCAGGCGGCCACGCCGGCCACGAACGGGGCGAAGTCGATCAGGGCATGCCCCTGCCCCAGGATGTAGTACAGCCGCACCACCCACAGCGGCGGCAGGGTCGCGGCGATGCGGTAGGAGTCGAACCAGAACAGCACCGCGATCACCGGCAGGACCACCGGCATCGCGTTGTGCCGCAGCTCCACCCGGAGCAGCCGGGCCATGTTCCGCGGTGCCACGCGCGGCGCCCGGGCCGGCGCGCGCCGGGCCGGGAGGCTGGTGACCGTCATGACCGCGCCGCCGCCAGCACCGCGCTGTACCCGCGTTCCAGCGGCGCGTCCCCCACGCCGTGCCCCTCGCCCCTGGCGATCAGTTCGCCCGGGGTGCCGTGGAACACCATCCGCCCCGCGTCCATCAGCGTGACCTCGGTGCACGCGGCGGCGACGTCCTCGACCAGGTGGGTGCTGACGATCACCGTGGACCGCTGGCCGAACTCGCGCAGCAGCGTGCGGAACGCCACCCGCTGCTCCGGGTCGAGGCCGGCCGTCGGCTCGTCCAGCAGCAGTAGTTCCGGCTCGTTGACGATCGCCTGGGCGATGCCGGCCCGGCGCAGCATCCCGCCGGACAGCGTGCGCAGCCTGGCGCGGGCCTTGCCGCCGAGGCCGACCTGCTCGATGGCGGCCGCCACGGCGCGCGGCACCTGCCTCGGCGGCATGTCCTTGAGCAGCGCGAAGTACTCCACGAAATCGGCCACGGTGAAGCCCGGGTAGTAGCCGAGGCTCTGCGGCAGGTACCCCAGCCGGCGCCGGATCTCCCGCCGCGGACCGTAGGCACCGGGATCCCGGCCGAGCAGGCGCAGCGTGCCCGAGGTCGGCGGGAGCACCGTGGCCATCATCCGCAGCAGCGAGGTCTTGCCCGCCCCGTTCGGGCCAAGCAGCCCGGACACGCCGGGGCCGGCCTCGAGCGTCACTCCCGCCACGGCCCGGGTGTGACCGAACTTACGGGTCAGCTCGGTGAGCTCGATGTTCATGAGGTTCCTCTCGGGATCCGGGTCGCGAGCAAGACGACCGCGCCGCAGCAGGCCGCGACCGCCAGGTAGGGGAGGACAAAGAGAGAGTCGGTGATCGCGGCGGTGAACCGCCCCTCGGCGGCCTGGCCGGCCAGCACCGCGATCGCCCAGCCGGCCGAGCCTGCCGCCACGCCGACGTTCGGCGACCGGGTGACCGTCGCCGCGGCCAGCGCCAGCGCGCAGACCGCGGTCATCGGCACCAGCCAGCCGAACGTGACCGCGGCCGCGGCCCCCGACGCGGCCGAGGCCACGAGCCCGAGCGCGGCGTTCATTCCGAACACCGCCAGCGCCCGGACCAGCAGCACCATCCGGTCGCTGACCGCCATGCTCTGGGACAGCTCCCAGGCGGGGTCGATGCCCGGCCCGTAGGCGTAGGCGATGCCCGCGGCCGCGACGGCCGGCGCGAGCAGGGCCACCCACGGCGTCCCGGTGCCCAGCGTGAACCCGATCCCGGCGAGCAGTATCACCGCCGTGGCGATCAGCCAGCCGAGCAGCAGCGACGGGGTGGTCACCAGCGCCCGGGCCAGGCCCGGCGAGCGCAGCAGCCGGGCGGCCAGCCGCTCGGCCGGCCCGGGGCGGCGGCGCCAGACCTGCGCGGCCACGCCGAGCCACACCCGGTCCAGGTCGACGTCGCCGGGTGCGGCCCCCGCGCCCTGGGACCCGCCGGGCAGCCCGCTGCCTGCGGTCATCGCCCGCCTCCTTCCCGCGCCGGCTCGTGCCGTCGCAGCGCCGCGCGCATCAGCCGCCTGGCCCGGTGCGCCCGGCTCTTCACCGTGCCGGCGGGGACTCCCATCAGCGCCGCCACCTCGGCCACGCTCTTGTCCTCGACGTACATCAGCCGCCAGGTCTCCCGCGCCGGGCCGCCCTCGGGGCCCAGGGCGCTGACGGCGCGGGCCAGCTCGGCCCGGGACAGTGCCGCCTCCGCCGGGTCGCCGGGATGCCGGCCGTCGGCGGCGGTCAGGGCGGGCAGCAGCAGCTCGGCCGGCCCGCGGCGGCGCAGCCACAGCGCCGCCTGGCGGCGGGCGATGCCCCAGAGCCAGCCGCCCGCCGAGCCCTCGGGCCGGTAGCCGGCCGCGCCGCGCCAGACCCCGAGGAACGTCTCCTGGAGCACGTCCTCGACCTCGGCGGCGGGCAGCACGCCGCGCAGCCGGGCGGCCAGCCACGGCGCGTGCCGGGAGAACAGCTCGCGCAGCGCGGCGTCGTCACCGCCAGCCACGGCGGCGATCAGCGCGTCGTCGTCCATCGCTTCATCTATTGCGTTCCGGCGGCAACCGGTTCGCCGCGGCGGCGATTTTCCGCGCGGGCCGCCGCTGCCACGGTAGGCGACCGGCGCTCAGCCCTGGCGGATCCGCCGTGCCCGCGACGCCGCGACGGGGCCGGCCCGGTCCAGGATCAGCGCGGTCAGCAGCACCATCCCGATGCCGACGGCCGTGCCGGCCACCGTGTCGGTGAAGTAGTGGTAGCGCAGCACCACGACGGCGACGGCGACGGTGGCCGCGACGAGGGCGGCGGCAAGCACCAGCAGCAGCCGCACCTGGCGGGGCAGCCGCGGCCGCGGCGGGTTGGCGAGCAATACCGAGCCGGTGGCCGCGAGCCCGAACAACGCGGTGGCATGCCCGCTGGGGAAGCTCTGGTAGCCCTCCAGGCTCCGGCCGACGAGGGGCTTGAGCACGGCCTCGGTCAGCAGCACCGCGGCGGGCACCGCGAGGCAGGCCAGGGCGGCCCCGCGCCACCAGCGCGCCGCGAGGCAGGCCGCCGCCAGCGCCAGGATCATGAGGATGACCGGGACCAGGCCGCCCAGGCCGGCCACCAGGTGCAGCGGCCCCTGATACCCGCCGAGGCCCGCCCGGATCCGGGCGTCCACGGCGGCGTCCAGCGCGTCGGGGCGTGCCTGGCGGCTGACCGTGAGCGCGAGAAGCGCCGTCACCGCCACGCACCCGGCCAGCACCAGGGCGGCCGGGCGGCGCAGCGCGGGGCGCAGCAGCAGCCCTCGCCGTGGCGGTATCCCCCGGAGCATCCGCCCAGCCTACGTGGCTACCGGCCCTGCCCAGCCCCGCCTTAGAGGCCGCCGGGCCAGGTGATCGACTCCGGCGCCACCAGGGGAGTGCCGACCTCCAGCTGGATCTGGGCATGTGCGTTGAGCGGGATGTCACGCGGGTTGCCCTGGTACAGCTTGCCGTTGTAGATGGCCGTCACATGCCCCTTGGCCGGCCCGGCCTGACCCGGGCCGAGCGGCTGGCCCCACTCGTCGAAGAAGTTGCCCAGCGTGTAGGTGCGGTGGACCGGCGACTCGATGTGCACGATGCCGTCGGCGGCGTGCGTGTGCAGCCAGTAGAAGCACTTCCCGTTGCTGATGAAGGGGCCCTGGGGGGTGCTCTGGCCGGTGGCGCCCGGTATCCCGATGCCGGCCGGCACCTGCCGGGCCGAGCCGTTCACCAAAAGGGTCAGGTGCGCATGGATGTGGAACACGGTCTGCTCGCTGGTGTCGCAGCCGATGCCATCCACCTTTTGGCCGGCCGCCTTCGTGGCGGTGCCGGTCAGCGGCGGGGCACCGGGGACCGGCACGCCCTCGGGCCCGGTCGGGCCGGGGGCCGGGGCCGGCTTGAGCGTGCCCAGCGTGCTCAGCGCGGCGAGCTTCAGCGACGGCGACCCGCCGCCGGGCGGGGCAGCACCGCCCGGGCCACCGGAGGTCACCGCCAGCGCGATGCCGACGGCCGCGGCGGCCACGATCACGGCCCCGCCGCCCATGGCCAGCCAGCGCCGCTGCCGGCGGCGGCGTGCCTCGGCCGCCCTGGCCTGCGCGATCTTCTCGCGCGCCTGCTGCTGCCTGTTCCTGCTTCCTTTGGACACCGCACCGTTCCATTGGTCGGGCCACCTGCCGGTGGGCCGGGTGCCGCGCGGCCGCGAGCGCGGGACCCGCTATCTACTGTCTACGTACGTAGACAGTAGCATGGCCCTTGGAGTAACCGGAGAGCGGCGGCGGTGCACCTAAGCTGGCTGTCGCGGCGGGAGGCGGCATGCGCGGGTTCGGCGACCTGGAGTCGGTGATCATGCACATGGTGTGGGATCACGACAGCCCGGTGACCGTGCGCGAGTTGTTCGACGAGCTGCGCCGGGAGCGGGCCATCGCGTACACCACGGTGATGAGCACGATGGACAACCTGCACCGGAAGGGCTGGCTCCACCGGGTCAAGGACGGCAAGGCCTACCGGTACACCGCGACCGCCAGCCGCGAGGAGTACAGCGCGCGGCTGATGCGTGAGGCGCTGGCCGGCGGCGGGGATACCGAGGCGGTGCTCAGCCATTTCGTCGCCCAGATGGGCGGCGAGGAGTCCGAGGTGCTGCGCGCCGTGGTGCGCCGGCTGGCCGGCGGGCACGGCGTCCCGCGGGGGAGGCGATGACATGAGCGCGGCGCTGCTGGTCTTCGGCTACGCGGCGGCCGCGGCGTGGGCGGTGCCGGCCCTGCTGGCCCGGCTCACCAGGCACGGGATCAGCGCCCGGCTCGGGCTGGGTGCCTGGCTGACCGCCATGGCCAGCGTGCTGGCCAGCGCCGGGGCGGCGGTGGCGCTGCTGGCCGGTGCGGCGGCCGCGGGCCTGCCCCGGCTGGCCCAGGCGGTGTGCCAGTCGATGGCGGGGCGGGCGTGCACCCCGGTGGTGTACCGGAGCGCGGCCTTCGAGGTGCCGCTGGGCGGCGCCGCGCTCGCGGCCATGCTGACCGCGGCCGTGCTGGCGTGGCGGTACGGCCGCGGCGTGCGGCGGGCCCGGCAGCGCACCCGGGCGCACGCGGAAGCGGCCAGGATCACCGGCCGGCGGCTGCCAGTGAAGGGGGAGGCGGGCGGGGCCACGGTGGTGCTCGACGCCCCGCAGCCGGCCGCCTACTGCGTGCCCGGCCGGCCCGCTGCCATCGTGCTCACCAGCGGGGCCCTGGCGGTGCTCGGCCCGGCCCAGCTCGGTGCCGTGCTCGCGCACGAGCGGGCGCACCTGGCCGGCCGCCATCACCTGCTTATCTCGCTCACCCGGGGGCTGGCCGCCAGCTTCCCCGGCGTGCCGGTGTTCACCCGGGGGCCCGCCGAGGTGGCCCGGCTGGCCGAGATGTGCGCCGACGACGCGGCGGCCCGCCGGGCCGGCCGGCCCGCCCTCGTCGCGGCCCTGCTGGCGATGGGCACCGGCACGGCCGTACCGGCCGCCGCCCTCGCGGCCACGGGAGGCCCGGCCAGCGCCCGGGTGCACCGGCTGCTGGACCCGCCAAGGCGCGGCCGCCATGCCCGCTACGGCCTGGCGCTGGCCGCCGTGACGCTCCTGCTGGCCGGCCTGCCCGTGCTGGTCACCGCGGCCGCCGGGCACGTGTTCCCGCTCGGCTGACAGCCACAGCAGCGTCCGGGTCAGGCGGCGGCGAGCGGGCAGGCCGCCCGCCCCGGGATGGGCGCGAACGAGGTCATCTCATAGCCCCAGGGCCGGCGCCAGCCGCCGGTAGGCGGGCAGCGGGTCGGCACCTTCCTCGGTGATGACCTGGACGCAGACGTGATCCGCGCCGGCCTGCAGGTGCCGGCCGAGCTGCCCGGCGATGTCGGCCGGGCTGCCGTGCGCGACCAGCGCGTCGATCAGCGCGTCGCTGCCACCGCCGGCCAGGTCGTCCTCGCTCCAGCCGAGGCGGCGCAGGTTGCTCGTGTAGTTGACCAGCCCGAGGTAGGGGGTGCGCACCCGGGCCCGGCCGAGCGCACGGGCCCGGGCCGGGTCGGAGTCCAGCACCACCTTGTGCTCCGGCGCGAGCAGCGGCCCCGGCCCGAGCAGGGCACGTGCCTGCGCGGTGTGCCCGGGCGGCACCAGGTAGGGGATGGCGCCCGCGGTCCGGTCCCCGGCGAGGCGGAGCACCCGCGGGCCGAGGGCGGCCAGCACCAGGCCGTCCGCCGGGACGCCGCCCGCCACGAGCTCGTCCACGTAGCGGGCCAGGGTCTCATACGGCCTGGCGTATCGCTGCGTGGCCTCGCGGTGGCCCGCGCCCACGCCCAGCAGGAACCGGCCGGGATGGCGGCGCTGGACGCGGGCATACGACCGCGCCACCAGGTCCGCCGGGTCCTTCCACATGTTCACGATGCTGGTCGCCAGCGTCAGCGTGGCCGTCGCGTCCAGCAGGGCTTCCGCCTGGGCCAGGTCCCCGTCTGGTGAGCTGCCGAGCCACAGCACGCCGAAGCCGAGCCGCTCGATGGCGGCGGCGAGTTCCGGCGTCACCAGGCTCGCGCTGCGCCAGATCCCGAACCGCCCAAGCTCCGCGCGTCCCGTCATGCGGCAATGCTAGTGAGGGTGCGGCCGGTGGTGATGGTGCGGCGGCGTCACAGAACCCGGCGGCGGGATGGTGCCGGGCCCGGAGACGTTGCAGGCGAGCGCGCCCGGGTCGATGTCCAGCAGCGGCCGGGCCAGGGCCGGCGGGGTCAGGAACGTGGGGTGCCGCAGGTCCAGCATGTCCAGCATGTTGTTGGCGTTGGCGTCCCGGTAGGTCAGCGCCGGCAGGTTCCACTTGGCCTCCACCAGCGCGCAGATGCTGGTGTGGTCGAACAGCCGGTGCGACACATGCCGCGGCCGGGACCAGGGCGAGACCAGCACGCACGGCACCCGGAAGCCGTACTGCCGGAAGCCGTTGTAGGCGGACTGGCCGGCCGGCACGGCCGGCGGGATGTTGTCGGGCGCGATCGCGGGCGGCGGCGTCACATGGTCGTAGTAGCCGCCGTGCTCGTCGTAGTTCCAGATCAGCAGCGTCTTCCGCCACCCGGGGCCGGCCATCACCGCGTTGACGACCTGCGCGGCGAACTGCTCCCCGCTCGCGATGTTCTGCGGGTTCTCCTCGGACTGGTTCCCGTAGTCCGGCTCGACCATGCAGAACCCGGGCAGCTTGCCCGCCGCCGCGTCGGTGAAGAACTGCGCGACCGGGATGACCTTGGTGCCGTGGTTCTTGATGTAGAGCTGCGGGTACAGCAGCGTCGTCGGCAGCGTGGTGTAGTAGTCGCGCCAGGAGATCCCGGCCTTGTCCAGCTTGTCGAAGATGGTGCCGTTGGCCGGGTAGTCGCTCTCCTTGGGCAGCGTGTCGTCCACCTGCCCGATGGAGGTGGCCCCCATCAGGTAGCGCCGGTTGGGGTAGGTCTGGCCGAGCACCGAGCAGAAGTACCGGTCGGCGAGCGGGAACACCTGGGCCAGCGAGTCGTAGAACGGCTGGTCGGCCTGCTGCCAGTAGCCCATCGAGACCGGGCCGCTGCCCGATTGCACGAAGCCGTCATTGCGGCCGTGGTTGAACTGGAGGTGGCTGTTTAGCCAGTCCTGCGCGGGCTTGCCGTCGAGCTGGCAGGTGGTCGGCATGCGGAAGGCGTGCTGCAGGTCACCGTTGGCGTAGGGGTTGGTGGCGGTGGGCAGCCCGTCGTGGCCGAGCCGGAACCCGTCGGCGCCGTGCCGGTTCAGCATGCCGAGCCGGTTGTCGTAGGAGTGGTTCTCCATCATCAGCACGACGATGTGCTCGATCTGCGGGATCGTGTCGGTGCCCGGGGGCAGGTGCGGGTACGGCAGCGAGTTCGGCTTGCGCAGGCGATGGCGCGGGTGGCCGCCGGGCGCCGCCCGCCATCCGCCGGCGCCAGCCACGGCACCGGCGGCGAGCCCGGCCTTGAGCAGCCCGCGCCGGCTCGGCCCGCCGCCCGCGGGATCGCCGGCCGCGGGATCGCCGCCGGGAACCGGGGCCGTGCCGCCGTCGTCGGGGATGATCTGGTCGTCGCTCACGGTGTCCTCCCGGCCCGGGGACAGTGCCATCGCCGCACAGCGTGCCAGACCTCAGGGGCCAGGGAAAGACCGGCTGGATGAACGGCCGGTCACGCCGCGGCATCGGCGCGGAAACCCGCGGTGGCGCGCGGGCCGGCGCACCGCGGGTGAGCCGGGGAATTCCCAGGCGGCCGGGAAATCCCGGCGGCCAGGCAACGCCGCGCGGCTTCGGCGCGTCCTCGGGAGTGCCCGCGCGTATCGGGCGCGCGGGCGCCTGGAGGCCACATGCGACTCACGCGATGGAATCGACGGCGATGTGTCCTGGCGGTGACGGGCCTCGCCGCCGCCGCACTCGCCGTTCCCGGCCTGCCCGCCCCCGGGGCCGCCGGGGCCGCCGGGCCGGCCGGCCCGCAACTCCGGCTGATCGCCGCGCAGCGCAGCATCACCCTGGACAGCTTCGGCGGCCGGGTGTTCCTGGACCCGGGCATGTGGGTGGCGGCGCTCGGCTCGCCGCTGCGGTTCGACGTGCAGCGGGCGAGCTACACCAAGCCGGTCACGATCACGCAGATCGTCTACCCGCCCTCCGGCGGCACGGTGCGCCGGCCGCTGCCCGCGAGCGTGATCAACGGCTTCAACTAAAGCAGGCCCATGACTTCCTGAATTTCGCGGCCACGGTGTGGGTCGGCGGGAACGGCCCGCTCGACGTCGAAGGATTCCGGTCGCACGCCTCGCCGGTCATGAAGGCGTACCAGTACTTCTGGCGCGACGGCAAGGTCATCGGCCGGGCCAGGGCCGGGACCATGGGCTTCGACAGCAAGAAGGGCCACAGCCACTGGCACTTCGAGCAGTTCGCCAGGTACGCGCTGGTCACCCCGGCCAAAACCGTGGCGGTGCGCAGCCACAAGGTGGGGTTCTGCATCGCTCCCGTGGACGCGGTGGACCTGCTGGCGCGGCATGCGATCTGGCAGCCGCCGTCGCTCGGGCTGGGACTGGGGGCCTGCGGGAGCCCGACCGCGCTGTGGGTGGCCGAGCAACTGCCCGTCGGCTGGGGTGACACCTATATCCAGTCGATCGCGGGCCAGAACTTCGACATCACCAATGTGCCCAACGGCACCTATGACATCGAGGTGGCCGCCAACCCGGAGAAGGTACTGCACGAGACCACCGCCGGCAACGACGTGACGTTCCGCAAGGTCATCCTCGGCGGCACCCCCGGACACCGCACGGTGCAGGTGCCGCCCTGGCACGGGATCGACCCGGAGCCCTAGCGGGCGGCCGCGGGCGGCGGGCAACGGGGGCGCCCGCCACCCGCGGCCGCCACGCCGCCGGGCGCCGTTGCCCGGCCCGCCTGCGGCGGCCAGGCGGGCCGGGCAGCGGCCACACCGGGTCCGGTAAGGTGTGCGCCACTACCGGAGGGGGTGTGGGTGACCGGCCCGGCCTGGGAGCACGAGCGCGAGGTCAGGGATGCGCTGCGGACGATCATCGCCGACCCGCAACTGGGGGTCGGAGCGCTGTCCAGCGCGCAGACCATGTCCAACCTCCTGAAGGACCTGCTGCCCGACGCGCCCAGGGAGACGACGGTCCTGGTTGCCGCGGCCGAGGCCGGGCTCGCCCAGATCCTGCTCGACCACGCGGGCCAGGGCATGGACGCCGCCACGGCCTGTTCCCTGACCGCCGCGGCGTTCGCCGCCCGCGCTCCGTTCACCCCGGAGGCCTGCACCTGGGCCCGGACACCCCGATCCTGGTGGCCGACAGCACCGACGACATCGTGGACCGGCTGGTGGCCGCGTCCATCGCGGTGTCCCGGATGTCCGAGGCGGGCGCGGACCGCGCCTCGCTGGCCCAGACGCTGATGCAGCCGGCCGTCCACCCCGGGCTGGGCGATCCCGGCGATTCGATCCTGTGACCGCCATGACCGCACCGGACTCCGGCCTTCCCGCGGGCGGGCGCGCCGCCGGGTGGCAGGCCGTCACGGCCACCGAGCGCGGCGCGGCGCACCGCGCGGCGGGCCTGCCCAACCAGGACGCGGTCGCGGTCCACCCGGTGCCCCCCGGCGGCCTGGTGGCAGCGGTCGCGGACGGCCACGGGCATAGCAGGCACTTCCGCAGCGCCCGCGGCGCGCGACTGGCCGTGTCCATCGCCTGCCAGGCCGCGCGCGAGTTCGCCGCCCGGCCGGGCGGGCTGCCCGGGCCCGGTGAGGCGGCGGAGGAACTGCGGCGCGTGCTGGTGCCGGGCATCGTCACCCGGTGGCGGGAGGCGGTGCACCGGGATGTGGCCGCCGAGCCGTTCACCGCCGCCGAGGACACGGTGCGCCGGGCTGACGACGTGACCATCCCGTACGGGACCACGCTGCTGCTGGCCATCGGGCTGGGGGAGCGGCTGCTGCTGGCACAGATCGGTGACGGCGACATCGTCTGCATCCGCCCGGACGGCACGGCGCTGCTGGCGGTGCCCGGCGACCCGCTGCTCGACGGCCGGCACACCACGAGCCTGTGCTCGCCGGACGCGGCCGGCTCGTTCCGCGTCGCGGCGGTGGACCTGGCGGGCACGGCCGTGCTCGGGGCGCTGCTGGCCACCGACGGGTACGGCAACGCCCAGGTGGCGCAGGTCTGGGAAAGCGTGGTGAGCGCGGACCTGGCCAGGCTGATCAGCACCGAGCCACGGTCCTGGCTGGCCGGGCAGCTTCCGCTGTGGGCGGCCCGGTGCGCCTCAGTAGACGGCAGCGCGGACGACACCACCCTCGCACTGCTGATCGCCCCCGCGGCGGTCCAGGAGGGGCCGGACCACACGGGCGGCCCGGAGCCTGAGGCCGGCACGTCATGACCGGTGCGCGGCCCAGCCTGGACGGCCGTGCCCTGCGAATGGCCCGGACCGGGACCCTGGTGTCGGTGGGAGCGCGCCTGGGCGAGGGCGTGTGGCGCTGCTGCGGCTGGGGGATTGCCTCTCGGCCTGCTCGTGCCGGGCCTCGGTCTTCTACGACCCGGACCACCCGGCGGCCCGTGCTGGAACTGCGGCCACCCGCCGCCTCCGCCGATGCTGCTTGACCTGCCCGGCGGCCGGGTCGTGCTGGCCGAAGGCGCCGTTATCACCGGCCATCATCTGCGCCGCGACCGGGACTATGACACCGTGGTCGGCACGGTGGAGGCGCATCCGGGCAGCCCCGGCCGGGTGGTGCTGCGGAACGCGGGCCCGTGCGCCTGGACCATGCGTCCCGACGGCGAAGGCGCCACGACGGTGGCACCCGGCAGGAGGCTGGCGGCCCGCGCGATGACCATCGATTTCGGATCCGCCCGGGGGCGGATCCTCGGTAGTTAGCGACGGCGGGCGCGAGGGTGCGCCCGCCCGGGAAGGCACGGAAGGTGAACGAGCTTCAGGTCAGCTGCGAGGGCCGGCGGTACCAATTCGAGCAGGGCCGGACCGTCAGGATCGGGCGCAGCACGGACAACGATGTGGTGGTCAGCGACCCGACGGTGTCCCGGCAGCACGCCCGGCTAGCCTGGGGCCCGGACGGGTGGACGTTCGAGGGCCTGGGCCGGGCCGGCACGTTCCTGCGCGGCAGCGCGGTCACCAGGCTGCTGGTGGCCGAGCCGGTGGAGCTGTCGCTCGCCTCGCCGCACGGCCCCGTGGTCCGGCTCGAGCCGCCCCGGCAGGCCGGCCCGGTGGTGCCGCTGGACGAGGCCGGCCCGCCGGCTCCGGCGAGCGCGGACTGGCAGGCCCCGGCGCCCCCTGGCGCGGTTCCGGTCGTTACGCCGGGCCCCGGTGCCCCGGTCCCTGCCGCTGTCGCGGGCCCCGGTGCCCCGTTCCGGCCCGCCGCCGGCCCGGCCGCACCCTTTCCCCCGGCGGGCTGGGGCGCGGGGGCGGCGCCGCCGGGGGCGAGCGCCATGCCGGCCGGCGCGGGCGCGGCTCCGGCAGCACCGGGCGTGGTGCCGGCCGGCACGGGTGCGGTGCCGACAGGCACGGGGGCGCCGCCGCGGGGCACGGCGGCGGGCCAGGCCGGCCCGTTCCCGACGGCCGCGATGCCACGCAGCCCGGTGCCGCCGCGGCTCGGCGAGGCGGCGGCCGAGGCGGCCGACGAGCTGGCCTCGGCGGTCCAGATCCTGGTCCCGGTCCGGAGCTGGCTGAAGGACCCCGGATGGCGCCAGGGCCTGCGGCTGCTGGTCATCCCGTACGCGCTGCTTCCCCTGGTGTTCCTGGCCTTGTTCGCCGCGTCGGGGAACCTGACCACGCCCGGCTGGGCGTACAGCCTGTACATCGCGCCACTGTGGGGAGTGGCGTTCTGGCTGCTGATCCGGCCACCGGGGCAGCAGGGCAAACAGGAGGTGCTGATCGGCCTCGGGATCGTCATCTGGGTGATGCTCTGGCTGAGCGTTGTCACGATCAACGTCAACTCCGCGCTGAACCCCAAGAGCCTGGTCGGCGCGCTGCTGATCGGGTTCAACGAGGAGATCACCAAGGCGCTGCCGATCCTGGCGGCCGCGCTCGCGTTGCTGAAGCTGCGCTCGGTGAAGCTGGACGTCCGGATGTGGATGTTCCTCGGCACGATCGCCGGGCTCACCTTCGGCGTCCGGGAGGCGTCCCAGTACACCACGCTCGCCATCGAGCACATCGCGGCCGCGGCCTTGTCCCACTCCGCCAACGCCGCGGTCATCGGCGCGCTGAGCTTCGCCTACCGGGTGTTCGTGGACGGGTTCCAGCACGCGATCTGGGCCGGGGTCGCCGCGTTCTTCATCGGCATCGCGGTCAACTACCCGCGGCGCCGGGTGCCGCTGATCCTGTTCGGCGTGACCATCGCCGCGGTGCTGCACGCGCTCAACGACTGGTACCTGTCCAACTTCTCCTCGCCCTGGCCGTGGATCCTGCTCCAGGCGTTCTCGCTGCTGCTGTTCCTCGGGTACACCATGTCGGCCGCGTCGATCGAACGGAAGGTGCGGCGCACGCCGCTGTTCCGCGGCGAGTCCATGATCATGGACAAGTTCACCGAGACCGCGGAGCAGCCCCGCGCCTGACCACCTGTGCGGCGGCCGGCGCGGCCGTCCTGATGCCGCTGCTATTCCACCCCATGGGAAAGGTATTACTAGAGCTTTACTATTTCGTGATCCACGCATTACTCTCACCCGTCGTACGGTCGCGCAGACCCCGCAGCACGGCTGAAGGGTGATAGCCGGCTCATTCCGCCGTGACTGCCTCCCGCACTCACGAAGGAGCCCGAATGCTACGCAGATGGTGCATCCCCCTGGCCGGGCTGGCGCTGGCCGCCGGCGCGCTGGCGGTGTCCGGCCCCGCGGCGGCCGCCGGCCACCCCGCCGGGCCCACCATCCACCTGATCAGGCCCGCCATGCACGGCACCGCGCCGATGGCCGCCCGTGGCCGGGCCAGCAATGCTGCGCTCTCCACAAACTGGTCCGGGTATGCGGCCCACAGCAAGAAGTACAACACGGTCTCGGCAAGCTGGGTCGAGCCGACCGCGCACTGCCCGGGCGGGAGCCAGTTCTCCAGCTTCTGGGTCGGTCTGGACGGCTTCAACAGCGGTTCCGTGGAGCAGACCGGGACCGAAGTGGACTGCCGCAGCGGATCGCCCAAGTACTTCGGCTGGTATGAGATGTTCCCGGCATTCCCGGTGAACTTCAGCAACACGGTCAAGCCGGGTGACCACTTCAGCGGATCGGTCACGTTCAACGGCTCAGGCCACTTCACCCTGGTGCTCAAGGACGCCACCCAGGGCTGGTCGCACACCGTGCACAAGACCCTCACCACCGCGAAGCGCTCTTCGGCCGAGGTGATCGCCGAGGCGCCCTCGTCATCCAGCGGCGTCCTGCCACTGGCCGACTTCGGCACGGTCCACTTCAGCAACTCCAAGGTGAACGGATCGTCGCTCGGCAGCAACAACCCGACCAAGATCATCATGGTGAACGGCAGTGGCCGCCACAAGGTCTCGGTGTCGGCGCTCAGCGGTGGCACCGCGTTCAGCGTGACGTGGCTGCACAGCACCTGATTTGAGATGTCAGCCCGGGATGGTGTCAGCCCGGGAGACCGGCCCCCGGAACCCCCGGTGGCCTAGCGGCCCCCGCGACCTCGTCGCGGGGGCCGCGGCCCTGTTGGCCGGCGTCCAAGCATCCCGGGACCCCGCTCCCGCAGGGGGCGGCCGTGGCGGTGGCGCCTATATTCCAGGTATGACTGCCGTAAAGATCACCGTTCAGGCCGCCGGGGGGCGGCAACTCGAGGCCCTGGCCACCGGCCCGCGGGACGGGCTCACGGTCGTGCTGCACAACGGGACGCCCGCCGGGCTGGTCGCCTGCCCGCCGGTGGCCGAGGCGGCCGCGGCGCTGGGCCTGCGGCTGGTCCTCTACAGCCGGCCGGGGTACGGCGACTCCACGCCGGACCCGGGCCGCCGGGTCGCGGACGCGGCCGCCGACCTCGCGGCCGTCCTCGACGCCCTGGGCACGGCGGAGTTCGTGACCGTCGGCTGGTCGGGCGGCGGCCCGCACGCCCTGGCCTGCGCCGCCCGGCTGCCCGGCCGGTGCCTGGCCGCGGCCACCATGGCCGGGGTGGCGCCCTATGGCGCCGATGACCTCGACTGGGTGGCCGGGATGGGCGCGGAGAACATCGATGAGTTCGGGGCGGCACTGGCCGGTGCGGACACCCTGACCACCTTCCTGGAGCCCGCCGCGCGGGAGATGGCCGCGCTGACCGGCCCGGTCGTCGCTGAGGGACTCGGCGGCCTGGTGTCGGCGGCCGACAAGGCGGCCGTCACCGGGGAGTTCGCCGACTACCTGGCGGAGTCGTTCCGGGCCGCGGTGGCGGGCGGGATAGCAGGCTGGCGCGACGACGACCTCGCCTTCACCGCCGACTGGGGCTTCACCATGGCCGACGCGGGCGCGGGCGCCCCGGTGGCGGTCTGGCAGGGCGACCAGGACATGATGGTGCCCTATTCGCACGGCCAATGGCTGGCCGCGCACATCCCGGGCGCCCGGGCGCACCTGCTCCCCGGTGAAGGGCACCTGACCCTGGTGCACGCCTCCGGCGCGATCCTTGACGACCTGCTGGGCCTGGCCGGCCGCGGGGGGGGTGATCACGGACGGGGCGTGTCGAAACCCAGCACAAGGGAACCTCTAGACTATACGTAGTCGTGTGATGACTAGCGGTAGTTATCCAGACGGCTGAGACCTGTCGCGCATCGGGGGAAGCATGGCATGGCGAGCTGGCCTGAGCCGGCGCGTGACCGCCGCGGCGGCATGCGCGTTGATAGTCACGGCCGCGGTCCTGGCCATCGCCCTCGGGGCCGCGGCCGGGGCCCGGGGCGCGGGCCGGGAGCTGTCGCAGCGGCTGGTGCCCGCCGCCGCCACCGCCGGCGCGCTGCTCAAGGACTACCAGGCCCAGCAGGGGTCGCTGCGTGACTATGTGACCAGCGGGCAGCCCGCCCAGCTGGCACCGCTGCGCGAGGCGGGCAGCGACATACCCGCGAAGCAGGCCCGGCTCGCCAGGCTGGTCCGCGGCTACCCGCACATGCCCGCACAGCTCGCCTCGGCCGAGGCGGCGCAGCGGATCTGGCTGGCCCGCATCGCCGCACCGCAGCTCGCCGCCATGGCTCACGGTGACCTGGCCCGTGCCCGCGCCCTGCAGGCCAACATCCCGGTCACCCGCCCGTTCACAACCGCGGTGCGGAGCCAGGTGGCCGCCCTGCAGGCCGCGATCACCGCACAGCAGGCCCGGGTCACCAGCCGGCTGCTCGGTTCCCAGGGCGTGCTGATCAGCGCCCTGCTAGCCATGTGCGTGCTGGTCGCCGCGATCACGGCGGGCGCCGTGCTGGCGGTCCGGCGCTGGCTGCTGCGGCCGTTCCTGGCGCTGCGCCGCGCGGCCGAGAATGTCGCGGCGGGCAACTACGACAGTCCCATCCCCGCGCAGGGGCCGGAGGAGTTCGCCGACCTGGCCCGCAGCACCGAGCACATGCGCACCCGGCTGGTGAGCGCGCTGGCCGAGCGGGAACGTGCCGAGCAGGGGTTCCGCCGCCTGTTCGAGGCGGCGCCGGACGCGACCCTGGCCATCGCCACGGACCAGACCGTGGCCATCGCCAACGCCCAGGCCGAGGCCCTGTTCGGGTACCGGCGCGGCGCGCTGGCGGGCCAGAAGGTCGAGGCGCTCGTCCCGGCCGCGGCCATCACCATCGAGGCCGCGCACCGCGCCGACTATTTCGCCGACCCCGGGCCCCGTCCGATGGGCGCCGACCTGGAACTGCCCGCCGTCCGCTCCGACGGCACCGAGTTCCCCGCGGAGATCAGCCTCAGCGGCCTGTCCGCCGACGGCCAGCCGCTCATCATCGTCACCATCCGCGACATCAGCGAGCGCCTCACCGTCCAGGCCGAGCGGGAACGGCTGCGCGCCGAGGCCGAGCAGCAGCGCACCCAGCGGCGGCTGCAGCAGGCGCAGAAGCTGGAAAGCCTCGGCCAGCTCGTCGGGGGAGTCGCGCACGACTTCAACAACCTGATCAACATCATCACCGGGTACACCAACCTGACCGGCGACCAGCTCGGCCAGCTGGCCCAGCACGACCAGCGGCTCAAGCCGGTGCTCTCCGACATCAACCAGATCCGCGAGGCCGCCGAGCAGGCCGCCCGGCTCACCCGCCAGCTCCTCACGTTCGCCAGGCACGACCTGGTCAAACCGGAGGTGCTGAGCCTCAACGACATGGTCGAGGGGGCCGGGCAGCTACTGCACCGCACGCTCGGTGAGCACATCGACCTGGAGATCATCGGCAACCCCGAGCTGTGGCCCGTCCAGGCCGACCGGGGCCAGCTCGAGCAGGTCCTCGTCAACCTGGCCATCAACGCCCGCGACGCCATGCCGCGCGGCGGGAAGCTCAGCATCGAGACCGACAACCTGGAGGCCGACGTCATCTACGCCCAGAGCCGGCCGGGGCTGCGGCCCGGGCGCTACGTCCGGCTGCGCGTCTCGGACACCGGCACCGGCATGGACCAGGCCACCATCGACCGCGTCTTCGAGCCGTTCTTCACCACCAAGCCCAAGGGCCACGGCACCGGTCTCGGGCTGTCCACCGTCTACGGCATCATCACCCAGGCCGGCGGGACCGTGCAGATCTACTCCGAGCCTGGGCTCGGGACCACCTTCAGCGTGCTGCTCCCGGCCAGCCGCGAGACCGCCGCGCCGGCGGCACGGGTGCCCGCTCCCACCGCCGCGGAGCAGCGGGGGAACGGGGAGACCATCCTGTTGGTCGAGGACGAGCAGAGCCTCCGCCAGCTCGCGCACCGGATCCTCACCGGCCACGGTTACCGCGTCCACCAGGCGAGCACCGGCCCGGCCGCGGTCCGCTACGCCGCCGACCCGGCTCACCCCGTCGAGCTGCTGCTGACCGACGTGGTCATGCCGGAGATGCTCGGCACCGATGTCGCCGACGGCGTCCGCCAGCACCGGCCCGGCGTGCCCGTGGTGTACATGTCGGGGTACGCCCAGCCGATCCTGGCCAGCCACGGCGCGGCCGGGCCGGAGATGAACATTCTCGAGAAGCCGTTCACCGAGGTCACCCTGCTCGCCCGGGTCCACGAGGCGCTGCACCAGGCGCAGCACGCGGCCGGCTGACGAGCCGAGGGCCCGGCCCGGATCGCGCGGGCTACGGGTGCAGCGCCAGGCCGCGGCAGACCTTGTCCACGGCGTTGCGCGGGCCGTAGACCGCGATCCCGGCCAAGGCCAGGTCCCCGGCGGCCACGGCCTGCACCGCGGCCCGGTTGGCATCGTCGTCCCCCGTCGAGAACAGTTCCTCGGTGTAGACGGCGGCGGGCATGCCCCGGGTGACGGCCCGTTCCCTGACGGCGGCGAGCGCCTCGCCCGGCCCGGTGTAGACGAGCACGGGCTGGCGGAACATCTCCAGGTAACGGTTGCCGGAACCATCCTCGTAGGGCTTGCCAGCCACCTCGGGAAGGCCCGCCGCGATCCCGCTCGCGAGAAACGCCGTCACGTTCAGTTTCTGCCAGACCGCGAGGTCGGACCGCACCGCTATCGCGATCTTCGTGTCGAAGCGCATGGACCCAGGATCGCCCGCCGCCGGCGCCCGGGTCTTGAACGCTGGAGCGCGCCCAACGGCGGAATCCGGCACGGGAGCGTTCCCCGGCGGGCGGAGCCGGGCCCGGCGAGCCGGCATACTGGCTGGGTGGGACGTGATCGGCCGGGGGACTGGGCAAGTTATTGGCGGTCGGCGGACGGCCAGGTCGAGGCGATGCACGCCGGGTTCCGCGGTCAGGTCTACCACCGGCACAGCCACGACACCTACTCGCTCGGCGTGACCGAGTCCGGGGCCCAGGCGTTCACCTGCCGAGGCGCGGGGCATGTCAGCACGGCCGGCCTGGTGATGGCGTTCAACCCCGACGACCCGCATGACGGGCACGCCGCGACCGGGGACGGCTTCACCTACCGGATGATCCACCTGGCCCCGGCCCTGCTGACCGGCCTGCTCAGTGACCTCGACGGGGCCGCGGCCGGGATGCCGCTGTTCGCCGCGCCGGTCATCACCGACCCCGCGCTCGCGGCTGCGCTGCGCCGGCTGCACCGGTCGCTGACCGGGCCGGCCAGCCCGCTTGAGCGGTCCGAGCGGCTCGCCCTGGTCACCGCGCTCGCCGTCCGCCACGCGGCCGGCCGGCCCCGGGACCAGGGACGGGCGGGCCCTGCCGGGCTGACGGCCAGGGACCGGGCGGCCGCGGAGCGGGTCCGCGCGTTCCTGCGGGAAGGCGATGCCGGGGCCACGCTCGCCGACGTGGCCGCGGCCGCGGGGTGCAGCCGGTTCGCCGCCTACCGGGCCTTCCGCGGCCAGTACGGCCTGTCGCCCAGCGAGTACCAGCGGCAGCTGCGGCTGCGGGCGGCCCGCCGCGCCCTGGCCGGCGGGGCGGCCGTCGCCGAGACCGCCGCGGCCGCCGGCTTCGCCGATCAGGCGCACCTCACCCGCTGGTTCCGGCGCTGCTACGGCATCACTCCCGGCGCCTATCGGGCGGCCTGCGCCCGGAGGTAACCGTGCCCCGGCAGGGCCGGTTCCGGCCGGTCGGCGCTGACCTGGGCAAACGGAACAGATCACCACGCGGCCCTGCCCGGCGGGTTCCGGGCAGGGCCGCGCCCTGTCGTCTCAGCGGGCCCGGGACAGGTCGTAGACGGTCTCGCCGCCGACGGTCTCGGCCTTGAAGTGGGCCCGCACCCAGGCGGTGATCTGCGCGGCGGGCCCGGAGCCGCCGCCGAAACTGGACTGGTTGGCGCCAACGAAGTAATGGATCTCCCCGGCGGCCACCAGGCGCTCGAACTCGGCCAGCGACGGCGTGCCGTCGGTGCCGTTGAACCCGCCGATCGCCATGACCGGCTCGCCGCTGGCCAGTTGCAGCGGCGCCGCGCTCTCCGAGCCGACCGTCGCGGCGGCCCACCGGTAGCCGGCCGCGCCGTCGCGGATCAGCCTGGTCAGGGCCGCCGCCACCTGGGTGTCGCCCGCCAGGCCGCCCGGGCCGCCGGCCCGGCCTGCCGCAATGCCGCCGGGAGCAGCCGCGGTGCCACCGGTGCCGCCGGGGGCGCCTCCGGCCCCGGAGCCCCCCGGCACACCGGCACCGCCGGTGCCGCGGGCCGGCGCGGATCCGGTGCTCCCGGTGCCGCCGGGGAAGCCGCCGCCCGCCCCGCCGGAGGCCCGGGCGCCGCCCGGTAGCTGGCCGCGCCCGGGCCCGGCACCGCCGGGGAAGCCGCCGCCCGGACCGCCGCCCCCGAACGCGCCGGCCACGGCCGGCCCGGCGGACGGGAGCGCGCCGGTGTGCGCGGTGGCGGCGGTGGCGATGCTGTAGGCGCCCGGCCCGGCCAGCGCGGCGATCAGGGCCAGGCCGGCGGGCACCGCCGCCAGCGCCGCCCTGCCCCGGCCGGTGGCCGCCAGCCGGGCCAGGGCCGGCCCGGCCAGCACCGCCGCGGCGGCGAGGGCGCCGCACACCGCCACCAGGGTGCGCAGCCATGGCAGCCAGGCCGGGGTGCGGCCGAGCAGCAGGGACGCCCACCCGGCGGTCACCGCGATCCCGGCCGCCAGGGTCAGCCGGGCGGCGGGATGACCGCGCCTGCGCCACAGTTCCACGGCGCCGATCCCGGTCAGCGCCCCGATCGCCGGGACCAGGGCGACGGTGTAGTAGGGGTGGATGATGCCCGCCATGAAGCTGAACACGCCGGCGGTGACCAGCAGCCAGCCGCCCCACATCAGCGCGGCGGCAGTGTTAGCCCGGGGGAGCACAGTGCCCTCCGGGGGGCACCCCCGGGCCCCCGATGGCCCTGGAACCCCCCGGGGCGCCGATGTCGCCTGGCCGGCCAGCCGGCCGGCCCCATCGCGCAGGCCGGTGCGCGTGGCCCGCCAGCTCAGCCAGGCGATGACGGCGAGCGAGATCAGCGCGGCCGGTAGCAGCCAGCTCACCTGCCCGCCCATGTCGGCGGCGAACAGCCTGGTCAGCCCGGCCGAGCCGCTGAACCGGGGGCCCGCACCGCCGCCGAAGCCGACCGAGCCGGTCTCGCTCCCGTCCAGCCTGCCGAGGCCGTTGTAACCCAGGGCGAGCTGCAGCACGCTGTTGGTCGTGGAGCCGCCGATGTAGGGCCGGTCGGCCGCGGGGGTGAGCTCGACGATCGCCACCCACCAGCCCGCGCCGGCAACCAGCGCCGCGCCGCCGGCCAGCAGCTGCCACAGCCGCCTGCCCAGCCTGGGCGGCCCGGCCACCAGGTAGGCCAGCGCGAACGCCGGGACCACCAGGAACCCCTGCAGCATCTTGGTCAGGAAAGCGAACCCGAGCAGGCCGCCGGTCAGCACCAGCCACCGGGTGCGGCCGGAGTCGATCGCCCGGGTGGTGGCGTAGGCGGCCGCGGTCATCAGCAGCACCAGCAGCGCGTCGGGGTTGTCGAACCGGAACATCAGCGCGGCCACCGGGGTGAGCGCCGCGATGGCGGCGGCGATCAGCCCGGCCGCCGGGCCGTGCCAGCGGCGGACCGTGGCATACAGCAGCGCCACGGTGGCGACGCCCTCGGCCGCCTGCGGCAGCAGCAGGCTCCAGGAGTTCAGGCCGAATGCCCGGGCGGACAGCTCCATCACCCACATCGACGCGGGTGTCTTGTCCACGGTGATGAAGTTGGCCGCGTCGAACGACCCGAAGAAGAACGCCTTCCAGCTCTTGGTGCCCGCCTGGACCGCCGCGGCGTAGAAGTCGTTGGCCCAGCCGCTGCGGGACAGGCCGATCGTGTACAGCGCGGCGGTCAGGACGAGCAGGGCGAGCAGCGCCGGCCGGGCCCAGCGGGGGTCGCCCGGGCGGCCGCGCACCAGGGCGCCCGGGTAACCGCGGCGCGCCGGGATGCCCGGGCCCGCGCTCAGCGGATCGGTCGTGATCGTGGTCATGAGTGGTGTCCGTTCGGTTCGGTGGTGAGCGGGAGAACGCCGGCCAGCGGCGCGGCGCCCAGGCCGGCCGGGATCTGGGGGACCGGGCCCGGGGCCGGCCCGGGCCGCCGCCGGAACACCCAGTGCCGGTAGATAGCGAAACGCAGCGCCGTGGCCGCCAGGCCGGCGCCGATGAGCACGGTCACCTCGGCGGCCCGGGCCGGGCGGGGCACCGCCGCGTGCAGCCCGGCCAGCGCGGCCGAGGTCAGCGCCAGCCCGGCGGCGAACGCGAGCAGCCCCTGGGCCTGATGCCTGGCCAGGTCCGGGCGCCCCCGGATGCCGAACGTGAACCGCCGGTTGACCGCGGTGTTGAGCACCGCGGTGGCCAGCAGACTGACCGCGTTGGCCGGCTGCGCGGACAGCCAGGTGCGCAGGCCGAGGTACAGCAGGACATAGGCGAGGGTGCTGGCCGCGCCGACGGCGAGGAACCGGGCCAGCTGCCCGGCGAGCGAGCCCGCCGGGCCGCGCAGGCCCGGCCGCGCCGCGCCGAGCGGCGGCACGCGCAACGTGCCGCGGAGCAACTGCCACCGCATCCGGGCAATGCCGCGCAGGTCGGCCAGGGCGGTGGCGACCACCTTGACCCGTGAGTTCGGGTCGTCGATCCAGTCGACGGGGACCTCGTGGATGCGCAGCCCGGCCCGCTCGGCCAGCACCAGCAGCTCGGAGTCGAAGAACCAGCCGGTGTCGCGGGTCAGCGGCAGCAACAGCGCGGCCTTATCGGCGCGGATCGCCTTGAAGCCGCACTGGGCGTCGGAGAAGCCCGCGCCCAGCGTGGCGCGCAGCAGCACGTTGTAACACCGGGAGATCAGCTCGCGGCGCGGCCCGCGGACCACCCGGGCGCCGCGCGCCAGCCGGGTGCCGATGGCCAGGTCGCTGTGCCCGGACAGCAGCGGTGCGACCAGCGGCAGCAGCGCGTTCAGGTCGGTGGACAGGTCCACGTCCATGTAGGCGAGGACCGCGGCGCGGCTGGCCGACCAGGTGCTGCGCAGCGCGTGGCCGCGCCCGGGCCGGTCCAGCCGGACGGCGCGGACGCCGTCCAGCTCCGCGGCCAGGGCCCGCGCGGCCGCCCAGGTGCCGTCGGTGCTGCCGTTGTCGGCGATGGTGACCACGGCACGGAACGGGAAGCGCCCGGCCAGGTAGGACACCAGCCGGCGGATGCTCGGCTCAAGGTCGCGTTCCTCGTCCCGGACCGGGATGACGATCTCCACCTGGGGGGCATGATCATGCTCAGGCTCGGGCAACTCATGACCCACCAGGCACTCAAGTGATCTCATGCCTCTCAAGTTGCCTGGTGGGCCTGGACCGGCCCTGCACCGCTCCTCTGCGGCCCCTATGAACTGCGGCGTTGCCGGGCGGGGGCTCAGGCGCTGGCGGTGACCGGGGCCAGGCGGGGCAGGGTGATCACGAAGCTGGTGTGCCCGGGATGGCTGGTGACGCTCACGCTGCCGCCGTGCGCGGTGGTGACCGCCTGCACGATGGCCAGGCCGAGGCCGGTGCTCGTGCCGGCGTTGGAGCGGGCGGAGTCGCCGCGCACGAACCGCTCGAACAGCGCGGGCTGCAGTTCCTCCGGGATGCCCGGGCCGCTGTCGGTCACGCTTACCCGCACGGCGGGCGGATCCTCGCTCGTGGTCACCGCGACCGTGACCGTGGTGCCCCCCGGGGTGTGCTTGGCCGCGTTGCTCATCAGGTTGGCCAGGACCTGGCGCAGGCGGTGCTCGTCGCCTTCCACCAGGACCGGTTCGTCGGGCAGTTCCAGGACCCAGCGGTGGTCCTGGCTGGCCGCCCGGGCGTCGCTGGTGGCGTCGATGGCCAGCCGGGTGAGGTCCACCGGCTCCTTGGCCAGCGGGCGGCCCGCGTCGAGCTGGGCGAGCAGCAGCAGCTCGTCGACCAGCACGCCCATCCGGGCCGATTCCGACTCCACCCGGCCCAGCGCGTGCGCGATGTCCGGGGGGACCGGGCCGGGATGCCGGCGGGCGAGTTCGGCGTAACCGCGGATGGCGGCCAGCGGGGTGCGCAGCTCGTGGCTGGCGTCCGCGGCGAACCGGCGCAGCCTGGCCTCGCTGGCCGACCGCCGGGCCAGCGCCGCCTCGACATGGCCCAGCATCCGGTTGAACGCCGAGCCGACCTGCCCGACCTCGGTGCGCGGATCCGCGTCCGGCACCCGGTCCGGCAGGGTGACCTCCCCGCTGGCCAGCGGCAGCTCGGTCACCCTGGTCGCGGTGGCCGCCACCCGGCGCAGCGGCCGCAGCGACAGCCGGACGAACCCGGTGCCGAGCACCCCGGTGAGCAGCAGGGCGGCGGCGAACACCGCGATCTCGACGGTCGCGACCTGGCGCAGCGTGGAGTTCACCTGGGTCATCGGCAGGCCGGTGAGGTAGGTGACGCCCGAGGGCCCCGGCGCCGCAAGCAGCCGGTAGTCGCCGAGGGTGGACAGGTCGCTGGTGAACGGCTGCCTGCTGGCCGGGAACGCGGTGAGCACCGCCTTGTCGGACGGCGACAGCGTACAGGTGCCGTAGGAGATGTAGTTGTCGGTGAGCACGCCGTGCCTGACCTGGGCGCTGAACGTCCGCGGTCCCTGCCGTTGGGCACAGTCGGAGGGCGAGTCATGATGTGGCGGCCCCGGCTGGTTGTCCCCGTCATTGCCCGGCGGCGGGCCGCCCAGGCAAGCCTGGTATCGCACGCTCGCCTGCACGAGCTGCTGGTCGAGCTGGCCAAGCAGGTACCCGTGCAGCGACACATAGGTGACGGCACCCACCGCGGCGCAGGCCACCGCGAGCAGCGCCAGCAGCCCGGCGATCAGGCGGCCCCGCAGCGTGCGCCGGGCAAGCCAGCGCCGGGGCCGGCCGGGACCGCTGCCCGCGCCGCCGCCCGCGGTGGCGCCCGTCGTGCTCATGTGGTCAGCTCGCCGGCTTGAGGACGTAGCCGACGCCGCGGACCGTGTGGATCAGCGGCTCCCGGCCGGAGTCGATCTTCTTGCGCAGGTAGCTGATGTACAGCTCCACCACGTGCGCCTGGCCGCCGAAGTCGTAGTTCCAGACCCGGTCCAGGATCTGCGCCTTGGACAGCACCCGGCGCGGGTTGCGCATGAGGAAGCGGAGCAGCTCGAACTCGGTCGCGGTCAGCTCGATCAGCTCGCCGCCGCGGCGCACCTCCCTGGCCTCCTCGTCCATGGTGAGGTCGCCGACGACAAGCTCGGTGTCGCCGCGCGCCCTGGTGATGCCGGCCCGCCGCAGCAGCCCCCGCAACCGGGCGAGCACCTCCTCCAGGCTGAACGGCTTGGTGACGTAGTCGTCGCCGCCCGCGGTGATGCCGGCCACCCGGTCCTCGACCGCGTCCCGCGCGGTCAGGAACAGCACGCACACGTGCGGCAGCTCGGCCCGGACCCGGCGGAGCACCTCCAGGCCGTCGAAGTCGGGCAGCATGATGTCCAGCACCACGGCGTCCGGCCGGAACTCGCGGGCGGTCCGCACCGCGCTGCTGCCGTCGCCGGCGGTCTGGATCTCCCAGCCCTCGTAGCGGAGCACGCTGGCGAGCAGCTCCGCCAGGCTGGGCTCGTCGTCCACGACCAGCACCCGGATGGGCGTGCCGTCGGCGCGCTGAAGGCCCGGGGCGGGCCCCCCGGACGCCGCAACTCCAGGCTGTTGCCCGGCCATCTGCGTCACCTCAGCAGTCCATGCCAGATCCGCGGCCATTGCCGCACCTCACGCTACTCGCGCGAGGGCCAGGGCCAGCGCCGGGCAGCCAGCCACGGCGCGCCGCGCCTCGCGCCGCAGCCCGCGGGGGACCGGCTGGTCCGCCACGATCGGGTAGCCCCACTCGTCGAGGGTGATGAGCTCCGGGAGGAGCTCCGCGCAGGCCCCGTGCCCGGCGCAGGCCACCGGGTCCACTCGCAACCGCTGTCCCATGTCAGCTCCAGTCCTCCTCGCTCGCGGGCCGCCCGGCCGGCACCGGCAGGAACGGCCTCGGGTCCGTGCCGCCGCACCGGCCCTGCTCGTGCAGCCCGGCCTCGGCCGCGAAGACGCGCAGCGCGCTGCCGACGAAGCGCACGCTGCCGTCCGGGTGGTGGCAGGCGCCGCGCCCGGTGACCAGGCCGGCCCAGCGCTCGAGGTCGGCCCGCGCCCGGTGATCGGGGCGGGGGCCGGCCAGGTGCTCCAGCGCCGCCGCGATGCGCGGCAGCCCGTTGAAGCACGGTCCGCACTGCCCGGCGGATTCCAAGGCCAGGTACCTGGCCACCCGCGCGGTCTCGGCGAGCCCGCACCGGTCCGCGGGGAGCGCGGCGAGCACGCCCGCCCCGGCCGCCGCGCCGAGCGGGCGCAGCGCCGCGTTGGCCAGCGGCAGGCCCGCCGCCGTGGCGGCGGGCAGCCATGTGCCGTGGTAGCCGCCGACGAGCACGGCCTGGACCGGACCGGCCGCGCTGGGCACGGCCCCTCCGGCCCCGGCCGGGCGGCCGGGCCCGGCATCCAGTCCGAGCAGGCCCGCGATACCGGTGCCGAGCGGCACCTCGGCCACGCTCGGCCGGCCGTCGGCCAGATGCAGCGTGACCAGCATGCTGCCCGGTTCCGCCGCGGTGCCCGCGCCGCGGAACCAGGCCGCGCCGTAGCGCGCGATCAGCGCCAGGTGGGCCAGGGTCTCCACGTTCTGCACCAGCGCGGACCGGCCCGGCGCCAGCCGCGGCAGCCCGCGGGCCGGCCGGTAGCTCGGCAGGGCGGGCCTGCCGGTGAGGCGGCTGGCCAGCGCGGACTCCTCACCGGCCAGGAACCTGTCCGGGGCCGGCACCAGGTCCACCCGGGCGGCGTCGATCCCGGCGGCGGCCCGTTCCGCGATGGCCCCGGCCAGCCGGGCGTGCAGCCGCTCGTTGCGCTGCACGTAGAGCACGGCGGCGCGGGAGCCGGCCGCCACGGCGGCGAGCTGCAGCCCGTCAAGCACCAGGTGCGGGGAGATCCACAGCAGGGACCTGTCCTTACTGCTGGCAGGCTCGCCCTCGGCGCCGTTGCCGGCCACGACGGGGGCGGGCCTGGCCTGCGCCGCCGCGGCGAGCTTGCGGGCCACCGGGAAGGCGGCGCCGCCCCGGCCGGTCAGCCCGGCGGCCGCCACCTCGGCCAGCAGCCGGTCCCGGCCGGCCGCGGCGGGCAGGGCACCGTGGGCGGCCAGGTGCCCGCGCAGGTCCACCGGCACGGCACCGGTGGCCGGGAGCAGCCGCGGCAGGCCGCCGCCCGGGCCGCCGGGCGGGGCGCCGCCGGCGGCCAGCGGGGGATGCGGGAGGGTGAGGCTGTCGGTCATCACAGATCGGCCTTCCGGGCGGTCATCCGGCTGAGGGTGGCGGCGGCCCGCCCGGCCCGCGGTACCTCCCGGGCGGCGCGGGACAGCCGCCAGGCCAGCGCCGCCGCGGTGGCCAGCACGCAGCCGGCCAGCACGCCGAGCACCAGCCCGCCGCGCGCGTCGGAACTGCTGCCGAAGCTGTGCAGCACCGCGAGCGGCCAGGCGGCGTAGGCCAGCCAGTGGATGGCCCGCCAGGCGCGCCGGCCCATCCTGGCGCGGGCCAGGCTGGTCAGGATCAGCGCGGCGATCAGGTCCAGGGAGATCGCCCCCAGGCCCAGCCAGAGCGGCTTATAGGCGGAGGCGAACGGGAGCACCGCGGCGGCCAGGCCGATCGTCACGTAGGGGTCCGCGATCGCGGTCAGCACGTGGATCGCGAGGAACGCCACCGCCAGCAGCGACACGTTCCGGTGCAGCCCGGTGACCGCGAAGCCGGGCAGGCCGGGCAGCCGGCCCTGGCGGTTGACCAGGATGCCGAGCAGCACCACGGCGGTCAGCAGCAGCATCGTCACCACCCCGGTCGCCCGGCTGGCGTACCAGAGCGCGGTGGTGTGGGTGATCCCGGTCATGGCCGGCGGCCCGGTCCGTGCAAGCTCATGCCCACAGCATCACCGGCCGGGCGCAGCGCCCCCTCTTGGCCGCCTCTGAATTACCTCTGAGAGCGATGGCCTGGCAGAATGCGCGCGTCGGCGCCGTTAGGTCGTGTCCCGTGGATCCATGCCGACGCGCAGCAGGCTGGAGATTCGCGGGGCACGCCCTGGGACGGAGGTTCGCATGTCTGCCCGCACCGGGCGCGTCCGGCGCGCCGTGGGCAGGGCGTTCGTGGACACCTCGCCACTGCGCCGCCACGCCGGCTACCGGCGGCTGTGGACCGGCCAGCTCATCGCCGCGGCGGGCAGCCAGCTCACCGTGGTGGCCGTGGCCTACCAGACCTACCGGCTGACCGGCTCGACCGCGATGGTGGGCCTGGTCAGCCTCGGACAGCTCGTCCCGCTGCTCGCCGGGTCGCTGCTCGGCGGCCCGCTGGTGGACGCCTGGGACCGGCGCACGGTCATGATGGCCACCCAGTTGCTGCTGGCCGCCGGGGTCACCGGGCTGGCCGTCAACTCGATGCTGGCCCATCCGATGCTGTGGCCGATGTTCGCCTGCACCGCCGAGTCGTCGGCGTTCCAGGGCGTGGACTGGGCGGCCCGCCGCGCGTCGCTGCGCCGCCTGGTGCCCCCGGCCGACCTGGCCGCGGCCCTGTCCCTGCAGTCCGCGGCGTTCCAGGTGACCCTGGTGGTGGGCCCGGCCGCGGCCGGGCTGCTCATCGCGCACGCCGGGTTCAGCCTGGTGTACTGGCTCAACGTGGCCGCGTTCGCGATCGCGTTCGGCACCGTAGCGCGGCTGCCGTCGCTGCGGCCGGCCGGCGGCGGGCAGCCCGCCGGGATCGCCTCGCTGGCCGGCGGGGTCCGTTACCTGAGGTCGAGCCCGCCGCTCGCGGGTGCGTTCCTGATCGACCTGGGCGCGATGGTCTTCGGCATGCCCCGGGCGCTGTTCCCCGCCCTCGCGGTCACCCTGTACGGCGGGGGAGCGGCCACGGTGGGTTACCTGAACGCCGCGCCGGGCCTCGGCGCGCTGGCGGGTTCGCTGCTCACCGGGCATGTCTGGCGGGTGCGGCGGGCCGGGCGCTCGGTGGCGGTCTGCGTCGCGATCTGGGGCCTGGCCATCATGGGCTTCGGGTTCGTGCCGTGGCTGCCCGCGGCGCTGGCCCTGCTCGTGGTGGCGGGCGCCGCCGACGTGATCTCCTCGGTGTTCCGGATGATGATCGTGCAGCAGGTCACCCCGGACGCCATCCAGGGGCGGGTCAACAGCCTGATCTTCGTCGGGCTGCAGGGCGGCCCGCGGCTCGGCGACGCGGAGGCCGGCGCCGCGGCGGCGCTGGCCGGTCCCCAGTTCGCCGCCTGGTCCGGCGGCCTGCTCAGCGTGGTGGCCGCCGTGGTGACCTGCTGGGCGATCCCGCAGTTCTGGAGGTACCGCAACGAGACCGGCCTGGCGCACGGGGCGGGGGAGGGGCCGGGGCAGGCGGCGGCACCGGGCACGCCACCGGCCGGGGAGCCAGCCGGCCGGGCCGGGAACCCCGGAGAGGCCAGGCCGGAGCCCGGCCCGGCTGACGCAGGGCACCCGGCCAGGCCGGAGCCCGGCCCGGCCGGCTGACGCAGGGCACCCGGGCGCAGCGGCCGGGCCGGGCAGGTCAAGGCGGGGCGGTCAGGCGGCGGAGGGCTGTTCCGGCGGCCAGCCGCCGAGGGTGACCACGGCGCCGGACTCGGCCACCAGCCGCGCCGGGAGGCCGGCGCCGTCCAGCCAGGCCAGCGCCGCCTCGCCGCGGATGATCGCCGCGGTGCTCGCGGCGTTCGCGTCGGCACAGCTGGCCGCCGCCACCGACGCGGTCCGCCACACCGGTGCGGCGGGCAGCCCGGAGCGCGGGTCGAGAATGTGGTGCAGCACGTCGCCGCCGCGCCGCCAGCGCCGCGCGGCCGTGCTGGAGGTGGCCAGGCCACCGGAGTGGACCGCGATCACCGCGGCCGGCCCGGCCGGCGGATCCTCGGGCCGCCCGGTGACGTCCTGGACCCGGATCCGCCACCCGCCGGGCGGGGCCGCCCCGGCCACCGCGATGTCCCCGCCCAGGTTGACCAGGACACCGCAGCCGAGCCGGCCGGCGATCCGCGCCGCGGCCCGGTCGGCCGCCCACGCCTTCGCGGTGGCGCCCAGGTCCAGGCGCGTCCCGGCGGGCAGCGACACCAGCCCGGCCGCCTCGTCAAGCTCGACCTCCCGCCAGCCGGGCACGCTGCGGACGGTCAGCCGCAGCGGCGGTCCGTCCGGCCGCACCAGGGCGAAGTCGCGGTCGTAGCCGGCCGCGCTCAGCGCGCCGCCCACGGTGGGGTCCACGTCCCCGTCGGTGAGCCGGGCCGCCCGGAGCGCGACGGCCAGCGCCCCGGCGAGCAGCGGGCCGATCCGCACCGGGCCGATCCGGCCGCGGTCATCGTGCGGCGCGCGATCCAGCGCGACGATCTCGGAGTCCGGGCGGAACCTGCTGCACGCCGCGTCCAGGGCGGCGAGGTCTTCGGTGAGCATGCGCCGCGCCGGTCCGAGCGCCCGCAGGTCGGTGACGAGCAGGTGCACGCTGGTGCCGATGGCCCGCCAGCTCGCGGCCCCCTCGCGGCCGCCGGAGCCAGCGGCCGCGCCGGGCATCAGGACCCCCCGGACGTGGTCTGGCCGCTGCCCTGCGCGGCGGAGATCCCGGAGCCGCCGGACGATCCTGAGCTAGACGAGGAGCCCGAGCTGGAGGAGGAGCCCGAGCTGGACGAGGAGCCCGAGGTCCCCGAGGAACTGGCCGAGCCGGACGACGTGCCGCCGCTGGAGCCGGAGGCCGCCGCGCTGCCGGTGCTGCCGCTGGGCGTGGTGCCGCTGCTCGTGCTCGCGTGCGAGGAGCCGGGCAGCACGAAGGCGACGGCGCCCGCCACGGCCAGGCCCGTGGCGGCGATCGCGGCGGTGACCGCGCGCAGCCGCGTGCGCCCCCGGTACCGCGCCGCGACGGCCGCCCGCGGAGGCCATGATTGTGAAGTTGGTGCCCCTAGAGGGGCCTCGTTGTCACGTTCATGCCCCGGCGCAGTCGGCTGTGCTGAGTTCATCGGATTCCCTTCCTCGTTCTCACCGCAGTCTGCGGGCCAGGAGTCGGGGAATCCTCGGAGCTGCCTCTGACGGTCCTCTGAGTGTGCGGCGGTGCCCGGCCGGTACCGTCGCGGGCGGGCCTGGCCGGCCCGGGCCGGGGCTGGCCTAGCCTTCCTGGCCTCCCGGGCGCACGGAGCTGAGCAGCAGGGCGAGCTTGGAGGCGGCGGGGGACGGCTGGGCACCCGCATCGAGCAGGAGCCGGCCGGCCTCGTCGAGGATCCCGGGCGGCCCGCTGCCCAGTTCGATCTCCACCTCCCGCCACGCGGTCGCGATGCGCCAGGCTGCCGGGCTGGCGGGCAGGTCCGTATCTCCGCGGTTTTGCCCGGGGAGCGAACCGGTCACCTCATCGTCGGCGACCTCAGCCAGCACCTCACCGCCGGCATCGGTGAGGTGGCGCACCGTGCGGGCGGTCTGCAGCCGGGCGATCGGGCGCAGCGGCTGGCCGCGGGCCCACTCGGCCACCAGGCCGGCGAGGTGGTCCGGGACGGCCTCCGTGCCGGGCCCGAGCGGGGCGTGCACCTCGCGCCGGGCACCGGCACCGGCGGGCAGCTTCAGGTGCCAGCCCGCGTCGGTCCCGCCGGTGCGGCGCCGCAGCGTGATTTTCGCCGCCACCAGGTCCAGCCCGGGAGTGTCCAGGTAGATGGCGGTCAGGTGGTACGTCCGCGGGCCGGTGACGGCGGCCACGCCGGGCACCGCGGACAGGTCGGGCAGGACGAACCCGGCGCCGACCGCGTACTTGCGCTCGACCTCCAGGGAGCCTTCTGGGGTGCTCATGCCCCCGACATTACGGCGTGGCCGGCCGTGCCGCTCCGCGTGTTCTCCCGCCCCGGGCCCGATTACAGTGCCACACTGCGTAATAACGCTCCGTGTCCGGATGGCTCCTCAGCGGCTCCGCGGCACGGCGCCGACCGGGGGACTCGCAGGACGGGACAGACGGGGTCCTGTCCCGGGCCGGCCGGGACAAGGGGTCATGGGTCAAGCATGGAACACGCCGAGACGATCGAGGGTTACGAGGCCGTGCCGCTGGCACTGCCGGAACAGGCCGGCCTGGCGGGCAGCGGCGCGGCGGTGCTGCGGCGGCGCAGCGCCCGGCCCGGCAAGCGCGCGGTCATGTACGTGCACTGCCGCGGCGATTCATTCGTCCCCGACGACCTGGTCGGCTGGTACACCGATCGCGGGTTTCACTTCTACGCGGCCGACCTGCGGGAGGTCGGCGCCGACGAGCGCCAGCCGGACGGCGGCAACCAGGCCGCTCAGGACCTGGGGGACTGCTTCACCTGCCTGGACGCCGCGGCCGCTCACGTGCGCGACGCGGACGCGATCGACGCCATGATCGTGTCCGCGCACGGCGCCGGCGCGGTGATCGCCGCGCTGTGGTGCCACGCCCGGCGCGGCAGCAAGCCCGCCGACGCGCTGGTGCTGGCCAGCCCGAGCTGGGCCACCGCGCCGCCGCTGCCCGAGTGGGCCAGGACGGTGACCGGCCGACCGGCACCGGTGCGGCCGTCGCCGCTGCTGACCGGCGCGCGGCGCAGGCTCAGGCGCGGCCTGGACATCGCCTGCCCGGTGCTGGTGATGTGCCCGGCGACCGGCTGGAACGCGCCGGGCGGCGCCGGGGGCCTGCTGGTGCCCCGGGCGCTGACGCTGCGGCGCGCGACGATGCGGCTGGGCGAGCACGTGACCTGGCTGAAACTGGCAGGCGGGCTGCCCGGCGAGGCCATGCCCGGCGGCGCCGGGCGGCGCCGCGTGTTCGACGAGCTGGGCCGGTGGCTCAGCGCGTACCTGTCCGGGCAGATCCGCGACCAGCTGCTATGACGCGTGCGGGGCTGCGGCCGGCTAATGCACCATCACGTTGACGGTCGGGTACCCGGCGGCCCCGTTGGGCGGGGGCGGCGCCATGGCGGCGGTCTGGGTGTAGCCGGTGGCGTCGGTGGCGCGGGCCTCGATGACGTGGTCGCCCCGGGTCGCGTCCCACTCCCACACCCACTGCCGCCAGGTGTCGATGCCCGGCACCGCCGCGAGCCTGGCCTGGTGCCAGTCCCCGCCGTCCACCCGGACCTCCACCGCGCCGATGCCCTTGTGCTGGGCCCAGGCGACGCCCGCGATGGGCGTGCGGCCCGCGCGCACCGTGGCGGAGCCGTTCGGCACGTCGATCCGCGACTCGGTCTTGATCGGCCCCCGCTGTGACCAGCCGCGCGTCGCCCAGTAGGCGAACTCGCCGGCGAACGTGGTCACCTTGATGTCGGTGATCCACTTGCAGGCCGACACGTAGCCGTACAGGCCGGGGACCACCAGGCGGGCGGGGAACCCGTGCGCGACCGGCAGCGGCGTCCCGTTCATCGCGACGGCCAGCATGGCGTCGCGCCCGTCCATGACCGCCTGCACCGGGGTGCCCGAGGTGAACCCGTCCACCGACGTGCAGAGCAGCTGATCGGCCCCGGCGCGGATGCCGGCGGCGCGCAGCAGCCGGGACAGGCTGGCGCCCAGCCACCGCGCGTTGCCGATGTACGGGCCGCCCACCGGGTTGGACACGCAGCACAGCGTGATCCAGTCCTCCATGAGCGGGAGCTTGATCAGGTCGTCGAAGGTGAGCGTGATCTCGTGGGCGACCATGCCATGGATCCGCAGTTGCCAGCTCGACGGCGCGACCTGCGGCAGCACCAGGGCGGTGTCCACCCGGTAGAACGAGTTGTTCGGGGTCACGAACGAGGCCAGGCCCGGGATGTCCAGGTCCACGCCCGCGGGCAGCGCGGGGGCACGCTGGATCGGCGGCGGCAGCTTCAGCGTCGCCCGTGCCTGCGACACGCTGCTGCGTTCCGCGAGGACGCGGCCGACCAGGCCGCTCGCCCCGGCCACCGCCACCGCCACCGAGCCGGTGACCAGGAACTCCCGCCGGCCCGACGGTGCCGGGCCCTCATCGCCGGGGGATGCCCGGTGCGCGCCGGGCTGCGCGGCGGCCTGTCGGGGCACCCAGGACGCTCCGGGCCCGGCCGCCGCGCCCGGGGCGGGGGACGCCGGCGGGCCCGGTGGCTCGGCGGGATCCTCCCCGGCCCCGGCGGGATCCTCCCCGGCCCCGGCGGGAGCCGGGAGGGCGGCGCCCCGGGGGGCCGCGCGGACCAGCCGCGCCATGGCGAACAGAGCGGCCGCGCCGCCTGCCAGCGACGGCAGGGCGTCGGCGAGCTGCGCGGTGGGACGGGTCAGGGCGGCGGTGAGGCCGATCGTGGTGAACACGGCCAGGCCCGCGACGCCGTAGCTGAACCGGCGCACCGCGGCGACGCCGACCACCCCCGCGAAGATCGCCAGCAGCACCAGGATCCCGCTGACCAGGGCCGTCTTGTCGTGGGCACCGAACGTCGAGATCGCGAAGTCCTTGACCGGCGGGGGCGTGAGGTCGATGGCGGAACCGCCGACGGCGACCACGGGGGAGCCCAGGGAACCGGTGAGGCCCGCGACGAGCTGGCCCACGCCCAGCGCGACGGCGGCGGTTATCAGGCCCGTGAACAGGCCCGTGACGACGCCGGGCCGGGTTCGGGGCCGGCCAGGCGGGGGAAGTTGCGGATCGGAGGACACTGTCACATCTTCTATTCGTTGTCGTCAGCGGCAAGGATTGGCCGCAAGCGCACAAGCCAATCCGATCGGCCGCCGGCCACGAATCATAGAGAGAGAAGGACGCCGTCGTGGCGGGGCCGCGGGGCGGCCGGGCCAGGCACGTGCGGGGATATGGGCGTGATGTGCGAAACGTGAGGATGAGGACGCGACGATGACCGCGGAGTTGCCGGGCGAGCGCTCCCACGCGCCTTCCGGCGGCGACCTTGCCGCGCTGCTCGCCAAGGTCGCGCGCGGTGACGAGGCCGCCTTCGCGGGGGTGTACGACCGGTTCGCGACGGTCGTGTACGGTCTGGTCCGCCGGGTCGTCCGGGATCCGGCCCAGTCCGAAGAGGTCACCCAGGAGGTGCTGCTCGAGGTCTGGCGGACCGCGTCCCGGTTCGACCCCGGGCAGGGCAGCGCGCGCAGCTGGCTGATGATGCTCGCGCACCGGCGGGCCATCGACCGGGTCCGGTCCGCACAGGCGGCCGCGGCGCGCGAGGCCCGTGCCGCCGTGGCGGCGACGGACTACGACGTCGTGGCCGAGGAGGTGGAGACCCGGCTGGACGCGCAGCGGGTGCGCCGCTGCCTGGACACCCTCACCGAACTGCAGCGGGAGTCGGTCACCCTCGCCTACTACGGGGGATACACCTATCGGGAGGTGGCGGCACTGCTCGGGGTGGCGGTCGGGACGGTGAAGACCCGGATGCGGGACGGGCTGATCCGGTTGCGTGACTGCCTGGGGACGGACTCATGAGGCTGCGCCGGACCGACCCGCACACGCTGGCGGGCGCCTACGCCCTGGACGCGCTCAGCGAAGAGGACCGGGAGAGATTCGAACGCCACCTCGGGGTCTGCGAGTCGTGCCGCGCCGAGGCCGCCAGCCTGCGCGACGCCGCCGGCCGGCTGGCCGAGGCCACCGCCGCGGCGCCGCCGCCGCGGCTGCGCGGGCTGGTTCTCGCCGAGGCCGCCCGGACCCGGCAGCAGCCGCCGCCCGTCCGCGTCGCGGAGCGGGTGCGCCGGTCCTGGCACGGTGTCGGCTGGCCGGCCGCGCCGCGGCTCGCGGTCGCGATCGCCGGTGTCGGCATCCTGGTGGCCCTGGCACTGGGCACGCTGCTGATCAACGACCAGCACCGGCTGCACATGGACGAGGCACAGCGCAGCCAGATCGCGGCCGTGCTGAACGCGCCGGATGCGGACATCATGACGGTGTCCGCCCGGACCCACGGCTCGGCCACCGTGGTGATGTCCCACGCCGACCACGCGCTGGTGCTGACCACGGCCCGGCTGCCCGCGCTGCCCGCCACCAAGTGCTACCAGGTATGGCTGATGGGCCCGCACCGGATGAAGTCCGCCGGGCGGCTCCCGCCGCCCAAGCAGGGCATGACCCCGCCGATGATCGTCCCCGGGGTGGCGGCCGGCGACGAGATGGGGGTCACCGTCGAGCCCGTCGGCGGATCCCCGCGGCCGTCCTCCCGGCCGGTGGTGATGCTGGCCCTGCCGTCCGCCTGAGGCCCCGGTTCCTGCCGGTGAACGACAGCCGAACGCGGCCGGTGCACTAACGTGTGGACTCGTGAAAGCATCTCCGCAGGCGCAGCTTAAACTCCTCGAACTGGCGGACCTGGACGCCGAGCTGAGCCGCCTGGATCACCGCCGCCGCACCCTGCCGGAGAATGCCGAGTTCGAGCGGGCACAGCAGCGGGATACCGAGCTGCGTGACGAGCTGACCACGCTGGAGGCGACCGGCAGCGACCTGTCCCGGGACCAGGCCAAGGCCGAGCGCGACGTGGACCAGGTCAGGAGCCGGATCGAGCGGGACCGGGCCCGGCTGGACGCCGGCCAGGTGTCCTCGCCGAAGGAGCTGGAGAACCTCCGGTCGGAGATCGTCTCACTGGAACGGCGGCAGGGCGACCTGGAGGAAATCGTGCTCGAGGTGATGGAGCGGCTGGAGGATGTCACCCGCCGCCGCGACGCGTTCAGCAGCGAGCAGGCGACGCTGACCAGCCAGATGGCGCAGATCGCGGCCCGGCGCGACGCGGCGTTCGCCGAGATCGACGAGCAGGCCGGGAAGACCCGGGACCAGCGGGCCGGCATCGCCGCCGACCTGCCCGGCGACCTGCTCAGCCTGTACGACCGGCTGCGCGCCCAGCACACCGTGGGTGCCGCCGTGCTGCGGAACGGCCGGTGCGAGGGCTGTCACCTGTCCCTCAACACCGTCGAACTGGGCCAGATCCGGGCCGCGCCGCCTGATGAGGTGCTCAGGTGCGAGGAATGCCGCCGGATCCTGGTCCGCGCCGAGCTGGGCGCATGACGGCTCGCAGGCTGCTGGTCGAGGCGGACGGCGGGTCCCGGGGAAACCCGGGCACGGCCGGATACGGGGCGGTCGTGCGGGACGCCGTCACCGGCGAGGTGCTAGCCGAGCTGAACGAGGCGATCGGCCGCGCCACCAACAACGTGGCCGAGTACTCCGGCCTGCTGGCGGGCCTGCGCGCGGCCGGCAAGATCGCCCCCGGCGCCGCGGCCGAGGTCCGGATGGACTCCAAGCTCGTCGTCGAGCAGATGTCGGGGCGCTGGCAGATCAAGCACCCCGACCTGCGGGCGCTCGCGGCGGAAGCCAGGCAGGCGGCCCGGGCGCTCGGCCGGGTGACGTATACCTGGGTGCCGCGGGAGCGCAACAAGCACGCCGACCGGCTGGCCAACGAGGCCATGGACGCGGCGTCCGGGCGGCCGTCCGCCAAGGGGGCGCCGAATAGCACCGGGCCGCGGCGGGACTCCGGCCCGTCTGGCCTGTGGTGAACCAGGCCGATCGTTTCTCAGCGCCTTACCCGAGTGCCGGGAACGCCTATCCTGGGGGGAGGGCGAGCCGGCCGGGCGGCCGCGCCGGGCCGTGCGTGCACGGCCCGGTGAGGAAGGTCCGGGCTCCACAGGGCAGGGTGGTCGGTAACACCGACCCGGGGTGACCCGCGGGACAGTGCCACAGAGAACAGACCGCCCCGGTCCGGGTTCCGGCCCGGCCGGGGCAAGGGTGAAACGGTGGTGTAAGAGACCACCAGCGCCCGGAGTGATCCGGGCGGCTTGGTAAACCCCACCCGGACCCCACCCGGAGCAAGGTCACAAGGGCCGCGCGCCTTCCGGGGCGCGGGGCCTGCGCGAGCGGTTGAGGGCGGCCCGCCCGATGCTCGCGGGTAGACCGCACGAGGCTGCCGGCAACGGCAGTCCCAGATGGATGGCCGCCGGCCCGCGCTTCGGCGCGGGTGCACAGAACCCGGCCTACAGGCCGGCTCGCCCCTCACCCATCGTTCTGACCTGCACCGATGTCCAGCAGGGTGCCAGGCCGGGCACATTCCGGGCACATTCGTCGGGGCTGGTACGGCTCCGCCAGGTGTCAACCGGACCTTGACAGTGTTCTTGCTCCCAAGCCCACGCCCTTGGCTGTAGCCGTGCGCCTGACAGCGACGCCTTGTGAGGCTCACAGGGCTTGGCCCCTGGCTTGGAACGCCTTGTCCAGGGCGTCACGGGCCCGGCCGCTGGCCTCAGGGACGAGATGCCCATAGAGGTCCACCGTTGTCGTGATCGACTTGTGGCCGAGCCAGCGGGAGACCTCGGAGATCGGCACGCCTTCGGCAAGGGCGGTACTGGCGAACGTGTGCCGCAAGTCGTGGAACGTCGTCTCAGTGGGCAGGCCCGCCGCCGCGATCGCGGGCTTCCAGATCTCCCGGTTGTAGTAGTCACGCCGCAGCAGGGTGCCACGAGGGGTACGGCATAGCACGTCATGTGGGCCGATACCGAGTTGCTCGGCGTGGTCGGTCACGGCCTGGCGGACGAAGCGGGGCATGGGCACGTCACGCAGTGACGCGGAGGTCTTGGGCGGGGCGAGGATGGGCCGCCGGTCCACAACAATGACCTGCTGATCAACGGTGATCATCCCCTGCGCCTGGTCCACACGGTCAAGCGCGAGCCCGAAGGCTTCGCCTTGCCGCAGCCCAGCCCCCGCGCCCAGAAGGACGAGCAGCCCGTAGCGGGTAGGCATCGCGGCGGCCAGGGCGAGGACCTCGTGCGGGCTAAGCAACTGAACGTGTGTCTTGGCAACCTCGGGCAACCGGATATCCACGCATGGTGTCCTACGCAGGTAGCCGTCACGGACAGCACCGCGCATGATGCTGGCGAAAATGACGTAGATGGTCTCGATAGTTCGGGGGGCCAGGCCCTTGAGGCCTTGCAGGTCTTTCACCCACTGCTGGACCATCGTCGGCCTGATGGCCGCCAGGCCGAGGTCCCCGAACACCGGCACGATGTGATTCCGCAAGTGCAGTTCGTAGGTGTCAACGGTGCCGGTCTTGTGCAGTCGTGAGTTCATCCAGACCGGCGCGTACTCGCGGAACGGGGTCCGGCCGATGCGCGGATCGATCCACTCGCCGCGCGCTGTGTCGGCGGCCCGCTGGGCGTCGAACGCCTCGGCGCAGGTTTCCGGGTTGGTGCCCTTCCGCTTGGGGAACTTGCGGCTGCGCTGGATCCCGCCCTCGTCACGCCACCGGACCTGCCAGCGATCACCCATCAGGTGCTCGGCGGTCGGGTAGAACTTGGTGCTGCCCCTGCTGTGCTCTACACAGGGTTTGTCGCCATCTCGAGAATGACGCTTGTGCCAGCGGTCGTAGACAGTCACGCGGCAGCCTGCCGCTGGCGGAACCACGCCTTGACATCCTCAGGGTCGTACCGAAGATGACGCCCAACACGGCCAGCCTTCGGCCCGATCCCCAGATACCGCCACTGATACAAGGTGGCCTTCGGGATCTGGAGGTAGAGCGCCGTCTGCTCGGCCGTCCATAGCTGCTCGGCAGCCGATCTCATGCCGAGTCTCCTCTCAGCCGGTTCAGTCAGGGACGGGTGCGGGATCCCGATCGTGAGCGCGAGCACGGGCGGCCGAGGCCCGGGCCAGTTCGGCGGCGGGGGTGAGGGTGTAGCCGGTTCCGGCGTAGGTCCAGGTGTGCAAGACCAGGACGACGGTGTCGTCGAGGGGGCGGCCCCAAGGGTCGCGTTCGCCCTGGGGGTGGCGCTGGGCGCGGCGGTGGTCTTGGCGGTCGCGGCGCAGCTGGCCGAAGGTGGTGGAGTAGCGGCGGGATTTGGTGAGGAAGTGGCCGCCGTGGCCGAGGGCATGGGCCCATTTGCACAGCCGGGATCGGGCTGGGACGAGGGTGCCGCCGCAGATTTCGTAGGCGGTGCCGCGCAGCCGGGCGGGGATGTAGTGGCCGCCGCCGAGTTCCCACGCGGTGGTGATCATGGCCTTGTAGTGCCGGTGGCAGCGCAGGTCCGCCAGGTCGCGGGCGAACCGTAGCGGGCGGTCGGGCAGGCCGGGGGCGTCGAGGGCCTTGGTGGCGTACTTGGCGATGTAGTTCCCCACGGCCTGGACACTGAGCTTGCGGCCGGTACCGGGCAGCTCGTCATTGTGGCGGATCGGCTTGACGTCAATCTGGTCTCCGAACCGGAGCACCAGCGCGGGCCAGGAGGGGTTGGCGCCAGTGTCCACCGGGACCCTGACCGCAGCGGCGGCGCTTTCGATGGTCTGGCGCAGCCGGTCAGCGGTGAACCAGAGGGGCGGTTGCAGGTAGTTCTCACCCGCCCGTGGCCCGGCGTCGAGGCGGATCACGGCGTGGAAGTGGACGACGCCGCGCGCTTGGTATTCGGCGACCTTGACGTACCGGACCCGGACCAGGTCATGAAGTTGGGCTTGGGTGATCCCGGCCTGACGGGCGAGGTGACGGGGCAGGTAGGTGGTGAACCGGCGCCACAACTGGCCCGCGTGCGCGTTGAACAGCACCGCGGCGGTGTAGTCGTAGCAGTCGCTGCACAACGCCCGGCCCAACCTAGGGTCGTGCTCGGCATGGCGCACTGGGCAGGAGATATCCCGGCCGTGCGGGCAGCGCCGGCCTTTGGCGTCACGCCGAGGGCGGCAGGGCAGCACGGTCTTGCCGCGCATCCGGCGGGCGTGCACCGGGCCGAAGGAGGGGGCCGTGAAGGTGGCGAACACGCACGGATGCGCAGCGATGGTCTCGGGGACGCCTTTGCCGCCGACCAGGCCCGCGCGGACGAGTTGCCGGGCGTCGCGTTTGTAGACCTGGGAGCAGGCCGGGCAGACGGCCTCGCGGCGGTTGCCACAAGGGGTGAGGAGCAGCCCGCCGGGTTCGGTGCCGGTGTCATACACCGGGCGCAGTTCGCCGGTCGCCAGGTCGATGGCGTCGATGCGGCCGCGCAGCGGGATCGGGTTGCGGCACTCGTCATGCCAGGGGGTGTCGTCGGCGGACTCCCAGGCCCCCGGGCCAGAGTGCAGTCCGGGGGTCAGGGGGACCGTCGCGGCGGTTATGGGCGGGCTCCCCAGCGTTGCTGGGCGGCTTGGCGGGTGACGCCGAGCCGGGCGGCGATGTCGGCCCAGGAGTAGCCGAAGGCATGCAGGCCGGTGATGGCCTGGGCGATGGCGTCCTCGATGTCGGCGGACAGACTGGTGAGCAGGGGGAGGGATTCGAGGTCGCCGGTGGCGATGCGGCGGGCGTAGGCGGCCAGGACGCGGTGAGCGAACGCGGCGTAGACGTCGCTCTCCACGACCGGCCGGGGCCGTTTGGGTGTCAAGGCGGGGTTGACAGTGTTCTTGAGCGCGGACGGGCCCGGGTGTTCGGTGCTAGGCCGGGCAGCGGGCGCGGCTACCGGGGTCATGCCGCGTCCCGGTGGCCGCGCAGGCTGGCCGCGTAGGCGGCCAGGTCGGTGATGTCGGTGTCGGTGAGGTAGGCGGCCTTGATCCGCCGGGGCACGCCGGTTTCGGACAGCAGCCAGCCGACCCCGCGTGCGAGGGGGTCGATCTCGGCGGCGGTGTAGCCCTCGGCGGCCCAGCCCTGGCCGAGCACGGTGTCACTGGAGGAGTCGGTGGTGCACCGGAACGCCCACCGGTAGGAGAACAGGTCCCGCATGGACGGGTCGATGACCTGGTGGGAGGGCCGCTGGGTGGCCAGGATCACGATGACCCCGGCCGCGCGACCCCGGGCGACCAGGTCGCGGGTGAGCATGGCGAACTTCTCCCGGTCCTGTTTGGACCCGACGGTGGCGGAGAAGTAGGCGTATTCGTCGATGAGGATGAGGTAGACCGGTTCGCCGGACTGGCGGGTGATCTTCCGGGCGCCGTTGGCCAGGAGCTTGTCGTAGCGGGTGTTCATGGTGGCCTGGAAGGCTTCGAAGGCGTCGATGGCGGCCTTGATGGACGGGCCGATGAACATGTCGGCGCAGTGCCGCCAGGGGCCGAGTTCGACCTGCTTGCCGTCGATCAGGATGAGCTTGCAGTCGGCCGACAGCGCCCCGTGGGCGGTGATCAGGTTCAGCGCGTTGGACTTGCCGCCGCCGGGTTCGCCGCCGAGCAGCATGTTGCGCTCGGCCAGGTTGACGTGGACGTGCTCGCCGTATTCGTCGATGCCCAGGTGGATCGGGTCGAAGATGGAGAACGGGAACACGCGGACCGTGCTCATGGGTGGTTCCTCCCTTCGGGAGTGAGGAGGGGCAGGCCCCGGGACTGGTCCCGGGGCACTGCCTTCGTGGGACTACTGGGCAGGCCGCCGCATGACGGCCAGGGCTTCGCTGATGGCGTGGTGGATTTCGTCGTCGGGGTTACGGCCCCGGGCGATCCAGGTGAATGAGCCGGGCCCGGGCTAGCAGCGAGGGCACGGTGTGATTGGCCGCGAGCTTGTCGCGGCGGATGATGTCGATGGTCACCAGTTGCGACCAGCGGGGGTTGCGGGTGACCCGGGCTTCCCGGGCGTAGCAGGCCGCGCGGAGTTCTCCGATGTGAGCGGTGAAGTCCTCGGCGCAGATTCCGGCCCGGCACAGGAGGTGCAGGCGTACCCCGACCTTGGTCGGCCGGGTCCACAGGACCAGGGGCAGCCGCCCGGAGCGGGTGTGCAGCCGGGCTTCCCAGCACAGGCGCTGGATGCGGTGCCGGGTCAGCACGCACCAGAACCGGCGCCAGGTCCACGGCAGCACGCCGAGGACGGCCACGGCCAGGCCAACGACGAGACCGGCCCAGGTGAGAGTGATCAGGTGGGTGAGCCGCCACAGCGCGGCCACGGTGAGGGCCAGGATGGCCAGTTCGGTGCGCCACCGCCAGGCCACGCCTGCGGCGGTGCGGTGGAGCTGGGCGGCCAGGTCGTCCAGGACGTAGGGGTTGTTCCGCTGGTTGCGGTGGTTGCGGCCAGTGTTGGGCAAGGGGGGTCACCGCCTTCCGGTGAGGTTGAGGTAGGTGCGGGGGATGAAATCGCCGGGCATCACCGGCCAGTGGCCGTTGCGTGGGCGGGGGGTGCAGGCCGGGCAGTACCGGACCGCGCCGCCCGCGTTCTTGATGGCGCGTTCGGTGCGGCGGGTGCCTTCGCAGATGCGGATGCAGGTGAAGCCGATGCCGGCTTGCCAGATAACCGCGACCAGCCGGGCGCCGTGCCCGGCGGCGTGGGTGTCTAAGCGGTGGAGCAGATCGTCGGTCCAGCCGACGTAGTGCTTGGCGTGCCGGTAGGGGCGGTCGAAGTGGAGCATGTAGATGACGCCGAGCGCCCCGGCCGGGGCGGTCATGCCGGACCGCCCCAGTCGGTGACGCATGCCAGTGGCCAGGTTTCGCCGCAGGCCAGGCAGATGAAGGCTTCTTCGGTGAGACCATCGGTGGTCTCGATGTCGTCGGTGGTGATGTTGGAGGACCCGCAGTGCGGGCAGATCGGCTCGTGGTAGATGACCCGGTGCCCGGTGCTCGCCGCGACCATCACGCCACCTGCTTGCGGGGCGTGTAGGCCGCGATGAGCTGGGCCCGGTCGGCCGCGTTGATGGCGTGGCCGGTGATCCAGGTTTCGGCGCATGCCTTGTGGCAGGGCAGGCCCCTGACCGGAGACCGGCACACCGTCGGCCCGTCACCGAACACGCACGGCTCGGGGGGGCCGGTGGCAGCGTGCCGCCAGTCGAGGACTACGCCACCGCCGGGTGCGCTGGTAGCGTGGGACATGCCAAGGTCTCCTGTTCTTTTCGCGAGGCAGGGATTGATCTGGCTGGCCGGGCCGGGGGATAGCCGTCCCCCAGGCCCGGCACTGGTGTTTTAGCGGGGCAGCCCGTTTCGGGCGGGCAGCGCCCTTCGGGGCGCGGGCACGGTGGCCAGCAGGTCAGCCAAGATGGCCTCGGCCTGGTCGGCGCGGGCGCTTTCGGCGGCGAGCTGGCGGTGCAGTCGGCCGATCTGGCGGCCGGGTGGGGTGTGGCCCAGGACCCGGTAGAACCCGGGCGGGGCCTTGCGCAGCGCGCCGAGAACGAACGCGCAGAGAGCGATGATCGCCAGGGCCGCCAGCCAGGCGGCGGTAACCGGGTCGGCCACCGCGGCAGCGGCCAGGCCCGCGAGGGCCACGGCGGTAAGGGTGAACCGGGCGGGCAGCCCGGTCACGAACCCGACCGCAGCGGCCAGCACGGGACCGCCGACCACGCCTGCGGCGGTGGACAGCACCGCCGACAGGCCGACCGGGCAGACCGGCGCAGAGTCGTTTGTCATGGGATCTGGTTCTCCTGATCAGTTCGCGAGGCAGGGGGATGGTTCTGGCTGGCCGGGCCGGGGGGATAGCCGTCCCCCCAGGCCCGGCACTGGGTTGTCAGGTGGTGCTGGCCGGGCCAGCGGTGATGAAGGCGTAGAGCTTGACGGTCACGCCGAAGTCGGTGAACTTGACCTCGCAGTGCACCGACTGCCGCCCGTCGTCGCGGGTGTGCGGTTCTCCGGTCACGGTGCTGCCGAACCGGTCGGCCCACTGGGCCATGGCGTGGAAGGTGTCCGGGGAGTCGGGGAACTGAAGGCTGACCTCTTGCCCGGCCTGCGAGACGGTGAAGTACCGCGGGGCGGGCAGGTCGCTGTTCTCCAGGAGCAGGTCGTGAACGTCGCGTGCCAGCGCGACGACCGACCGCTTCTCAGCGGGGGTGACCATGGTCACGTAGTCGGGGATCTCGATCGTGGTGTCAGTCATCGTGGTGTCGGTCATGGGGGGTTCTCCTGTTCTGATCGCGAGGCAGGGGGATGGTTCTGCTAGCCGGAACAGCTCAGGCCGCATGGATTGAGGACTTGCCGCTGGCAGCAGCCAGCGTCACCGCGTTCGCGCGGAAGTTGCGCACGATCTTGTGGTCCTTGCGTGCCGGGCCGCTGATCCACGGCGCGAACACCAGGCCGTCGATCTGCACGAGTTCATCTGTGGTCAGCTTGGGCTCATCTCCAGCCACCTCGACCCAGATGGACTCGCTTGATCCGTGCTCAGGGCTCGTGTCGAAGGCAGTCAGCCGCACGACCCAGATCGGGCGCCCGTCCGGCGTCACGGCCTGCTTGCTCCTGTCCTTGTAGTCGTTCTTCGGCTTGGCCGGGCCACCTGCCCGGAACTTGATGCCGCTCGCATCGATCAGAAGTCGCATGATCTTGTCCTCTCTGTCTGTTGTGATGTGGCTCTCTTGAGCTACTTGACATCCTAGGACTACAGGATGACAGGCGCGAGCTTATGAAGGGTTGCTCAATGGGGACGGGTTGCTTACCTCAGCAGCGAGCGCAGTTCGGCAGCCTCGGCGAGCAGGCGGGCCTCGGGGATTCTCTTCGCTGGCTGTTGCGCCGACAACGGGAACGGCTGGCCCGGGCGGGGATCTTCGGTGAACCGGGGCACGAGGTGCGTGTGCAGGTGCGGCAGCGAGTTGCCCAGCGTTTCGTAGTTCATCTTCAACGGCTGATACACCTTGATCAGTGCACGCGCCACAGCCAGCACCTCGGACCAGTAGCCAGCGGCTTCGGTCTCGTCCAGTTCGGTTGGCTCGTTTACGTGTCGGCCACGCCAGATGACCACGGTATAGCCGCGCTGCACGTCGGCGCGTTGCAGGTAAGCATCGGTGTACCGGCCTTCATTGATCCGCACGCCGTACTTGTCGGCTTCTGGGCGACCTGACGTGCACATCTCGCAGCCGACGCCACGGATCAGGTCGGACCAGTTGCCCGGCCATTCATCCATCGGTACCTGCTCCATCGGGCTCGGCCCATTCGAAGACGAACTCGTGCCGGTCCGCAGCGTACAGGTCATCTGCGACTTGCAAGGTCCGGCCGTCCGGGTCGTAGTCGATGTGCAGCATCCGGACCACCGGGACACCCGGGTCCAGTTCCAGCAGGCGGACTTCATCCGGGGTAGGCATCCGGGCGGCGAGCAATTCCGTGCCCCGGGCGAACCGATGCCCCAACCGCTCGATGAGGTTGTCCGGACCTTCCGGCAAGGCGGCTGATGACTCCAGACGAGTGCCATCTGCGACCCACAGCGGGTAGTAGCTCATCGAGACCACCGCAGGCACGTCATCAAGCAGTTGGAGTCGCTGCCGGATCACCACGTCCTCACCTGCGCTAATGCCCAGCCACGCGGCAATGTCGGCAGGGACCGGACCTCGGCCGATCATCAGCATTCGCCGAGACGGAACCTGGCCTTGCGCGATGGCCTCGGTATCGAACTCCGGCTTGCCGGACTGGCGATGAGAGGCATGCCGGTGCGTGGAGGACACCCGCCGCAGCGGCGGGCGCGAACGCACATAGGAGCCGAATCCCTTGCGAGTCAGAACCAGGCCCTCACTGGCCAAGGTAGCCAGCGCAGCCCGGACGGTGGTCCGGCTCACGCCATAGGCATGCTGGAACTCACTCTCGGTCGGGAGCTGGCTCCCAGGCCTGCGATGGCCCTCCTGAATCTCTGCCCGCAGCAAGTCCGCCAGTTGCAACGCGAGCGGGCGATCAGATCGAGGGTCAAGGCGCTGTGTCATCGTCCGCCCTACCGTGCTAGGTCATCCTGTCGTGCTAGCACTACAGGCCAGCCTACCGGCCAGCACCCGATCTTGAACAGTCGCCAGGCCAGGAGATGCCCAGAAGCACCTGTGACAACTTTCTCCACAGCTTCAAGGGCACGCCCTCCGGGCGCGCCGGGCCGTCCGGCCCTGCACCAACTCTGAGCATAGGCGCGTGGATCACCGGGGGAGTGCGTGAACAGTCGAGCGTGCCGCGCCGCTGGCGGCCGGGGTGGCGGGGGAGTCTCGCCGCTGTGGGGCGGCAGCTTGGCCCGCTGCCTCTAGCGCGGCAGCGCACCGGCGCGGGCCGCTGCCGCCGCGCCGTTACCCCGCACCCGCAGCCCGGCGGTCCTCGCCGTTAGGCACCCCTGGTGACCGCGCCTGCAAGAGCGGCCGGGCCGTCCTCCTCGCGCCGGGCATCCTGTCGCCGCGAAAGCCCGCCGTCAAGGGCGCTGCGGCCTGCGGCCTTCGCGTCGCTTGCTGCGCAAGCGCAGACCCTGGACGGCGGGCTTCCCCGGCAAGATCCGGCACCTGTCGGGAGGACGGGAGAGGAGCCGAGGTTGCGCTTAACTCAAGGCGGCGCACACGTCCACCAGGACGTGGCCGCGCAGGGAAAGCGAGGTGATGCTCCCGTCCGGAGCGACCAACCCCGTCAGCGCTCCTGCGGTCACGCTCACGGTCGGCAGCCCAAAGCGCTTCGCGTCGGCTGGCTCAAGGATGTTCCCTGTATGTCCCTTGGCCGCCAAAATCGCGGAGCCGTCAGGAGATACGGTCACTTTTACGGGCCCTGACACATTCTCGGTGATGGCCTTTCCGGTTTGCAGGTTCGTGAACGAGACACTGAAAAAGCCCGTGTGGAGAAAGGTCATCGACCCGTCCGAGGTCTTGAGAATCTTGGAGAACGATTTGTCGACCTGGGGCGTCACCCGGACCTTGAACCCGCAGAACAGTGATGGCAGGGTGAAGGGCCCCTCTGACACGAGCTGCCATTTGGGGCCCCGGGCGAGGGCTGGGGAGGCCGTCACCACTCCTCCGAACATGCCCAGCAGCGCGCCGAGCGCCACGATCACTCCCAGTCGCCTCATGACAATCACACCCCCACTCCTTGGCCACCACGCGTGGCCAGTGCCCGGCATTATGCTCCGGCCCGCCGGAAACCTCAACGCCCGCGATGCGATACAGATGACGTTCGGGCAAAGGACACGCGCCAGGCACTACCGCCGAGCCGTGACCGTGCCCGCTGCGTGCCCGATGGGCGGGTCAGCAGCAATGCTTCGCGGGCACTCACGAACAACCAATAGGGCCGTCCACCTGCGGTTTGGGCAGGTGAGAGCCAACCCCTGCACTCATTCCCAAGCTGATAGTCCGTCCGGGCACATTCCGGGCACATGATGTCGTCATCTGCCGCGAGACGACGAGAACCAGTGAGATCGAAGCCGCAGCTCATGGCCGATTTGTGGTGCGTCGCCGCAGGTCGTATGGACCCGGGATCTAGACCCGGCCTACAGGCCGGCTCGCCCCTCACTCATTCCGCTGACCTGCATCGCAGCGTTGCCCAGCCAGTAGTGGGGCACATCCGGGGGGCAAATGCGCAGCCTGGCGAATGCCTTCGATAGGGCAGGCTCACTGGTGTCAGAGGCCCCAGGCATGCTGGCTGCGGCAAGTTGCCGGCACCGAGGAGATACCAATGGCCGTGAGCTTCCAGCTGGTGATCGACTGCGCAGACCCCGAGCCGCTCGCACGCTTCTGGGCGGCCGCATTGCGATACGAGCTTGAACCGCCTCCAGCTGGCTTCGCCGGCTGGGATGCCTACTGGCGAGATGTCGGGGTGCCCGAGGATGAGCTGGGCCTTGGCGCGGACTGCATCGTGGATCCGGACGGGCGGGGGCCGCGGATCTGGTTCCAGGTGGTGCCGGAGCGCAAGGCGGCCAAGAACCGGCTGCATCTCGATATCAGTGTCAGTGGCGGCCGCGCGGTTCCGATCGAGACGCGCCGGCAGCGTGTCGATGCGGAGGCGACCCGTTTGGCCGGTCTCGGTGCCGAGTTCGCCGGTGTCCTGAACACCGAAGGCCTCGACCACTACGCAGTCGCGATGAAAGACCCTGAGGGCAACGAGTTCGACATCAACTGACGGCGCGCAGGATGCCGCCGATGTCGTCGGCGACCGCGTTGACCGCGGCGCCTAGCTCGTGCGCGGCATGCGGCCGGTGAAGCAGTCGGCGCTGGCCCGGTTGAGCGTCCTGGCCCTCATCTGGGGTTCCTCTTTTCTCTGGATCAAGCTGGCGGACCGTGGCTTCTCCCCGGTCCAGGTCACCTTCGCGCGGCTCGCCCTTGGCGCGGGCGTGTTGTTCCCCGTCGTGCTGGCCCGGCGGGAGACCGTGCCGCGCTCCGCGGGGCTCTGGGCGCGGATCGCGGTGGCGGCGCTGTTCGCCAACGCGGTCCCGTACCTGCTGTTCGCGGTCGCCGAACAATCCGTCGACTCGTCCACGGCCGGGATCATCAACGCCACCACGCCGCTGTGGACCGTGGTCCTGGCCGTGGCCGTCCGGCACCAGAAGTCGGTCACCGGATGGCAGGGCACCGGGCTGGTCGTCGGTTTCGGCGGTGCCCTGCTCATCTTCTCGCCGTGGCATTCCGCCTCCAGCGTGGCGTCGGCCGGCGGGCTGGAATGCCTCGCCGCGTCGATCAGCTACGCCGCCAGCTTCATCTACATGGACAAGTTCCTGGCCCGGCGGGGGATGAGCCCGGTCACGCTGTCGGCCTGCCAGCTTCTGGTGGCCGCGGCGCTGCTCGCCGTCGCGCTGCCGATCGCCGGATCCGGGGTGCCGCATGCCGACGGGGCCAGCGTGGCCGGCCTGGTCGTCCTCGGCGTGCTCGGCACCGGTGTCGCGTACGTGCTGAACTACCAGATCATCACGAGCGAGGGCGCGACCGTGGCCGCCACGGTGACCTACCTGCTGCCGGTGGTCGCGATCGTGCTCGGCGTCCTGTTCCTCGGTGAGACCGTGACCGTGACGGTGCTCGCTGGCATCGCCCTGGTGCTATCCGGCGTGGCGCTCACCCGCCGGCGGAACAAGGCAGCCGTCCGCGACCGGGCGCACCGAACCGGCCCGGTCGCGGGGAAGGACGCGGCGCCGCCGGGATGAGAAACCTCCCCGCCGCGCGTCTACAGAACAGGGCATCAGCCGGCCGGCACCGGGCCGCCGGACATGGAGGCGTGCGATGGCAGCGGATGAGTACCAGCCCGTCAGGGTTTCCCGGCGGATCGAGGCCCCGGCCAGCGTGATCTTCGCGGTGCTGGCGGACCCGCGGCGGCATCTGGAGATCGACGGATCCGGGATGCTGCGCGGGCCTGTGTCCGATGCGGTGATCTCGGGCGCCGGGGATGTGTTCACGATGCGCATGTACTACTCCGCACATGGCGACTATGAGATGGACAACCACGTCGTCGAGTTCGAGCGGGACCGGCGCATCGGCTGGGAACCCGCGGCGGGCCGGGGCCACCCGGATACCGCCGCGGACAGCACCGCCGAGGCCCGCTGGGGACACCGCTGGTGCTACGAACTGGCCCCCGATGGCCCGGACGCGACCATCGTCACCGAGAGCTACGACTGCTCCCGTGCGCCGGAGGCCGAGCGGGCCGGCATGGACGACGGCCGGGTCTGGATCAAGAGCATGGCCGAGACGCTGGAGCGGCTGGACCGGGCCTGTACCGGGCAACGACGCTAGCCTGGCGCGGAGGCAGCCTCCGCGCCACGCCAGGGCCGTGCCGGATGGCCCTCAGATGGCGGCCCGGCGCATGGTGCTGAACCCGCCGAGCCCATGACGATGGTGAGCGCGGCCAGGCAGCCGGTCAGCGCCGGTGCCCGCACCGTGGCGAAGAAGTGCCCGAGAGCGGTCCAGTCGTGCGTCAGCGTCACCACAGCCACGGCGGCGATGCCGGAGGCGTGCACCAGCAACTGCTGCAGCGACGGGGGTTCGAGGCTCAGGTGCAGTGCGCGGGCGCGCGCCCGCGCGGCGGCGTCGAGCGGGCCCGGCACGACGACCGAAGCACGCGAGGCGATGCGCTGCCGGTGCCAGACCGGGCGGCCCGCCACGAACTCCTCCACGCCGATGGCCGGGTGCCGGGCCGCCGCCTAGCGCCGGGCGGCCGGTCAGTGTGGGGCCGCGCGCCAGCGCGGGGGCGCCGCCAGCGCCGGGGCGGCACCGGCGGCGCGGATGGGCCGCGGGCGGCACCGCGGGCAGTACCGCGTGTCCGGGGTCACGGTCAGCAGCCAGGCCGGGATGGCCGCCGCGCAGCCTTCGCACAGGCCATACCGGCCGCTGGCCAACCTGCCGAGCGCTTCGTCGGTGTCGGCCAGCGCCCGCCGGGCCGCGACCGCGCGCCGCAGCAGCTGCCGGAGCTTCCGGTCACTGGGTTCATCGGCACCGGACTTATCGGCACTGGACTCATTGGCACCGGGCCGGCCGCGGCCGGCGCTGCCGTCTCCGGCTTGGCCGTACCCGGCCTGGCCGTCACCGTTTCGGCCGGCCGACGGGGCAGCGATTACCGCGGCCGCCTCGTGGTAGGCCAGCGACAGTTCGGTGACCTCCTGCAGCCGGGCCCGCCACTGGGCCTCGAGCAGCGCCCGCCAGACCGGCCCGCGGGCTGGACCGGCGGCCGCCTGGACGTTCCGGGCGGCCTGCCGTTTTCTCGTGGTCATCGGGCTAGGTGGCGGGCAGCGTGCCCAGCGTGACCTGGACGGTCTGCTCCTGGCCCGCCCGGGTGATCGTCACCTCGACCCGCTGCCCGGGGTCGGCGGCGGCCAGCGCCTGCAGCAGCGTGCCCGCGTCCGGCGTCGGTTCCGGGCCCAGCTTGCGGATGATGTCGCCGGACCGGAGCCCGGCGCGCTCGGCCGCGCCGCCGGGGGTGACCGTGACCACGGCCGCCCCGTGCGGGGTGCCGTCGGCACCGGTGACGGTGGCCACCCGGGCACCGAGCGCGGCCCGGTGGGTGTTCGTCACGTGCCCGGAGGAGATGAGCTGCCCGGCGATGTCGCGGGCCAGGTTGGCCGGTATGGCGAAGCCGATGCCCTGCGCCTGGCCGCCGCCTTGCGGGCTGACCGCCGCCAGCGTCGGGATGCCGATCACCTCGCCGGTGGCGGTCACCAGCGCACCGCCACTGTTGCCCGGGTTGATCGGCGCGCTGGTCTGGATCGCGTCCGGCAAGGCCGCCGCCGTGGTGCTGCCCGTGGTCGGCTCGATCACCGCCCGGCCGGTTGCGGAGATGATGCCCTCGGTGACGCTGCCGGACAGGCCGAGCGGGTTGCCGACCGCGAGCACCACGTCCCCGGCCCGGGCCTTGCTGGAGTCACCGAACCGGGCCGGGGTCAGGCCCGCCGGGTCCTCGGCCTTGATCACCGCCAGGTCGCCACCGGGGTAGCTGCCCACCAGGTGTGCCTGCCGGGGAGCGGGATCGCCCGCCCGCTGGACCTGGCCGCTGGACCTGGAACGCGGTGGCCTGGCCGGCGACGTGCGCGTTCGTGACAATGTGGCCGGCCCGGTCGAGCACCACCCCGGAGCCGAGCCCGTCGGCGGTGCGCACCAGCACGACCGACGGCAGCACCGCGCGGACCATCGCCGCATAGCTCGCCACGGCACCGCCGCTGGTGGCCCGGGCACCATCGCCGGCCACGGCCGCCGCGGGAGCCGGGCTGACGGAGGGTGTCCCGGCCACGGTGGAACAGGCGGCGGCCCCGCCGCCGAGCACGGCGGCCCCCGCGCGCCGCAGCCGGTGTGTCACTCTCATTGTCCGCACTTCCCTTTCTGGGCTAGGCCAAAGGCGCCAGCGGCTGGCTGGCTGCGCTCCAGGCAACCCGCTGGTTGTGCACGGGCGGTGCTGCCGCCGTGGTGACGGTGTGAAGGAACGGTGCCGGCTCGCCCGGCGCGCAGCGGTCAGCCGCGGGGCAGGGTGAGGGTGAGCTGCGCGCCGTGCCCGGGCTCGCTGTGCGCGGCCAGCCTGCCCCCGTGGGCGCGGGCCAGTTCGGCGGCCACGGCCAGGCCGATCCCGCTGCCGGAGACGTGCGCCGCGCCGCGGCCCCGCCAGAACCGGTCGAAGATCCTGGGCAGTTCCTCGGCGGGAATGCCCGGCCCGCTGTCGCTGACCTGGAGGACGGCCTCCGTCCCGGCCGGGCCGGCCTGCACGGTGACCCGGCCGCCCGCCGGGGTGAACTTCAGCGCGTTGGTGAGCAGGTTGGCGATCACCTGATGGAGCCGGCCGGGGTCGGCGAGCACCTCGACCGGGGTGAGCCGCCGCTCCAGGGCGATGCCGGCCGCCTCGAACCGCGCGGCCAGGCTGTCCGCAGCGCTGGCGGCGATCGCGGCCAGGTCCTGACGGCTCATGGTGAGCTGCAGCGCGGCGGCCTCGGCGGCGGCCAGCGTCTGCAGGTCGCCGACCATCCGGGCCAGCCGCAGCACCTCGTCCCGCAGCGACGCCAGCTGCGCGGGGGTCGGCTCGGTCACGCCGTCAAGCAGCGCCTCGTGACCGGCTTGCAGGACCGCGATGGGGGTGCGCAGCTCGTGGGCGACATCGGCGACCAGGTCGCGGCGGAGCTGTTCCTGCCGGTCCAGGGTGTTGGCCATGAGGTCGAAGGCCGTCGCCAGCTCGCCGATCTCCCCGGGGGCGGCGATCGGCCCGACCCGGGCGGTCCGGTCGCCCCGGCCCATCGCCCGGGTCACGGCGATCAGCCGTTCCACCGGCCGGGTGATCCGCCGGGCCACGATCAGCCCGGTGAGCAACGCGAGCAGCGCCGCGAGCCCGGCCGCGCCGGCGATGGCGCGCCAGAGCGCGGTGCGCAGCGCCTCGTCGGCGGCGCCCAGTCCGCTGTCGGGGAAGCGGGCCACGGCCTGGCCGACCCGCTGGCCGTGGACCACGACCGGGCGGCTGACCTGCGGGCTCGCCGCGTGCTCGCGGAAGCCGCGGGACACGGCGGTGGGCCGGCCGGCCCGATCGGTGATCTCCACGTCGGCGCCGGTGCGGGTGGCCAGGTCAAGCACCGGGACCAGGTTCGCGCCCGCCCAGCTGTCGGTGCGGTTCCACGCGGCGCCCGCGGCCACCGCGATCGCACTGGTCAGGTCGGATCGCTGCCGGGTCGCCAGGTTCGCGACATCGGCCGCGGCGAACGCCGCCGCCAGCCCGGCGAGCAGCGCCACCGCGGCCAGCGCCACGCCGAGAAAGGCCAGCGCCAGCCGCAGGCCGAGCGCGTCGCTCCGGGCGCCGGCGCGCTTGGCCTCAGCCATCGCGGGCCAGGCCCAGGCGGTAGCCGCCGCCCAGGACGGTCTGCACGATCCGCGGGTTGCCCGGATCGTCCTCGATCTTGCGGCGCAGGTTCTTCACGTGCGAGTCCACGGTGCGCTCGTACCCCTCGAACTCATAGCCGCGGACCCGGTTGATCAGCTCGAACCGCGAGTACACCCGGCCGGGCACGGTGGCGAGCGCCAGCAGCAGGCCCCATTCGGTCGGGGTGAGGTCCACCGTCGTGCCGCGGACCACGACGATCCGCCGCGGCTCGTCGATGACCAGTTCGTCGCCGCCGTAGCTGGCCACTCCCTGGCCGGCGGCCACGGCACCGCCGCGGCGCAGGATCGCCTGCACCCGGAGCACCAGCTCGCGCGGGCTGAACGGCTTGGTGACGTAGTCGTCGGCGCCGAGCTCCAGGCCGCGGATCCGGTCCTCCTCGCTGCTCTTGGCGGTGAGCATCAGCACGGGGACGCTGCCCCCGGCCCGCAGTTCCCTGGCCACCGTCTCCCCGGGGATGTCCGGCAGGCCGAGGTCCAGAACCACCAGATCGGGGGCGGCGGACGCGGCGAGCGTGAGCGCTTCGGCCCCGGATCCGGTGGACAGCACCGTGAACCCGGCCCGCTCCAGGTAGGAGCGCACCAGGTCACGGAGCTTGCGCTCGTCCTCGACCAGCAGCACCGTCGCCGCCATCCCGCTCACGCTCCTCTCCAGCCAGGTCTGGTCCCCAGTCTTCACACCATCACCACGACAGTTTCACCCGCCCGGCACGGCCCTGCCATTCAGTGGGTCCGTACCCAGGAGAAAGGGACGGCGGCAGTGACCGGAAGCGACCTGATCGTGGCGGCCCCGTGGATCGTATTCGGGGCCGCGCTGGGCGCCATCTGCGCCCGGCTCTACGTGGGCAGGTCCCGCGCCCGGCGCCGCCGTGCCTCACGGCGCCCGGAGCGGGGCCGGCCCGGGGCCACCTCATGAGCGATACCGCCGGGACCGCGATCGCGGTGCTCGCGGCGCTGGGCGCGGCCGGCTCGTTCGGCGTGGCCGCCGCGCTGCAGCACCGGCAGGCGCAGCTCGCACCCAAGGCCGGCGGCCCGTCGTTCCGGCTGCTCGCCCGGCTGGCGGGGCGGCCGCTGTGGCTGGCCGGCATCCTGCTCGCCGCCACCGCCTACGGGCTGCAGGCCCTGGCGCTGGCGTTCGGCCCGCTCGCGCTGGTCGCGCCGATCGTGGCCACCGACCTGCTGTTCGCGCTGCCGGTCGCGGCGCGCTGGTCACGGCGGCTCGGGCCGCGAGAATGGACCGGCTGCGCGCTGGCGGCCGGCGGGGTAGCCGCCTTCCTGGCGGCCGCGCCGCCGTCGTCGGGCCGCTCCGATGCCACGTCGCGCGCCTGGCTGCTGGCCTTCGCCATGGCCGGGCTGATCTGCGTGCTCGCGATCGCCGCGGCCCGGCTGGCCGGGGGGACGCCGGCCGGGGGGACGCCGGCCGGGGGCAGGCTGAGGGCCGGGACCGCCCGCGCGGCCCTGACGGCGACCGCCGCCGGTGCCGTGTTCGGCCTCACCGCCGCGGTCACGCTGAGCCTCACCCGGCTGCTGCGCGCCACGGGCCCCGGCGCCACGCTGGCCCACTGGGAGCCCTGGGCCCTGCTTGCCCTCGGCACCGCAGGGCTGCTGCTGTCCGCGAGCGCCTTCCAGGCCGGGCCGCTGGCCGCCAGCCTGCCGGTCATGGACACCGTCGAGCCGGCCTGCGGGGTGCTGCTCGGCATCCTGCTGTTCGGCGAGCGCCTCGCCGCCTCCCCGGCCGGGCTCGCGGTGCAGCTTGCCGGTGCCGCGGCGGCTATCGCCGGAATAACGCTGCTCGGCCGGTACCCGGGCACCCCGGGGCTGCGTAATGCAGCGAAACAAGCTGGCGCCGCGGCCGGCCCGCCGGTGCGCGCCGCGGCGGGCCGGCGCGAACCCGCAGCCATGGAGGGCCGTGCGCATGCCCCGTCATGACCATCGCGCGGCCGGGCGCCTTAACACCGGGGCGGCCCGGTGACCGGGCTCGCGCACCTGGGCGTATCGTCCCTGCTCTCCTACCTCGTCGCCGTCCTGCTGCCCGCGTTCGACGCGCTGATCCCGCTGGTGCCCAGCGAGACCGCGGTGATCGCGCTCGGCGTCGCCAGCGCGGGCAGCCCCGATCCCCGGGCCATCGTGCTGGTGGCGCTGGCCGCGGCCGGGGCGTTCCTCGGCGACAACGCCGCCTACCTGCTGGGCCGCCGGTTCGGCCCGGCCGCGGCGCGGCGGGTCTTCGCCGGGGAGCGGGGCGCCCGCAGGCGGGCCTGGGCCGAGCGGTCGCTGCACCGGTTCGGCGCCCGCATCATCATCGGCTGCCGGTTCATCCCCGGCGGGCGCACGGCCATCACGCTGACCTGCGGCCTGGTCGGCTACCCGCGGCGCCGGTTCATGGCGGCGACCGGGTGCGCGGCGGTGATCTGGGCGAGCTACGCCTTCCTCATCGGGCTGCTGGGCGGCCGGGCCTTCGAGGACCGGCCGTGGGCGGGCCTGCTGCTGGCGCTGGGACTGACCGTCGTGATCAGCGTGCTGATCGAGGCGGCGCGGCGGGCCTGGGCCTGGCGCCGCCGGGCGCGGGAGCCGCACCGCGCGCGGGAGCACGGGCGGCCGCCGGGCGCCCGGGGCCAGGCGGCCTCGGGCGCGCAGGGCCAGGCGGGCGGCCCGGCCGCGCTGAGCCTGACCGAGCAGGGGGACGGCCGATGACGGGCGCACCGGGATGGGCATGGGCGGTGGCCGGGTGCGTGATCCTCGGCCTGCTGGCCGTGGACCTGGCGGCGAACCGGGGGCAGCCGACCATGCGGCGCGCGGTGCTGGTCAGCGCCGGGCGGGTGGCCGCCGCGGTCGTGTTCGGCGGCATCCTCATCGCCTGGCAGGGCGGCGGGCCGGGGCAGGAGTACTTCGGCGAAGATGCTCCTCGCGGGCGTGGTGCACATCCCGGCCACGGTGAGCCTCGGCGTGATCCTCGTGATCATCGCCGCGGCGGTCCTGCTGAGCGCCTGGCAGCGGCGCCGCCGGGCCGCCCCGGCCGCGGGTCCACACGATCTGCACACCGGCTGCGCCGGGCCTGCACCGCGCCCGGCTGTGCTTGAGCTCATCACCAGGCCGGTGGCCACGGAGGACGAACTCACCGACGCCGTGCACGCGGCGGATGCGACGGCCCTTCCCGGCCGTAGGGCGGTCGCGGAGAAATAACAGCTCCTGTGGGCTGACCGGCCTGGGCCCGTCGCCCTCGCGCGTGGGAGGCGCGCGAGGGCGGCGCCTGGTTTCTTTGCTCCAGGTTTCTTTGCTCCAGCTTTGCCGTTACATTGGAATTACCTGGTCATTCTGGGGCACTCGGGGCAGACTTGACCTACGGCGACCGTAGCGGGGCGGAGGCGGGCCGGGGACCACCGCCGCCGGGCCAGGAAGGTCGGATCGAGGGTGGACGGGGTGGCCCGGGAGCGGGGCCAGATACACGGTGGCAGGCTGCCGCGCGGGTGGGCCCGCGCGGGCGGCACCGGTTCGCGACCGCGTGCGACCGGGGCGGCGGGCGCCGCGGCGGCCGCGGTCCCGATCTCCAGCCCACTGGCCGGCACGGTGAACCGGCACATCAGGTCCTGGCTGGTCCCGGTCGGCGCGATCACGATCCTCGGCGTCGGCGCGGGCATCCTGCTGGACGAGCCGCCGGCCGGCCCGGCCCTCCCGGTGTCCGTCGCGGTGCTTGTCCTCGCGTCCGCGTGCTGGGCGGTCGGGCTGAGCGAGCGCATCCGTGACCCGCGGCTGGTGGTGACCGCCCTGATCGGGCTCGGGCTGTGCGGCGCGGGCCTGGACTGGCCGCAGTCCGACGGTCCCGGGCTGGTGACCGGGTTCATGGCGCTGGCCGGCCTGGCGCTGCGCGTGCCGCGGCTGATCGCGCTCCTGGCCGCGATGCCCGTGGTGGTGGCCCTGGCCATCTCCGACGCGCACGAGGCGGTGAACCCGGCGAGCACCGTGCTGACCATCGCCATGGCGGCGGCGTTCCTGTTCGTCACCTCCGCGCTGGCCGCGCTGAGCCGGGACGGGCAGCACCGGGCCGAGGCGCTGCTCGCCCAGGAGGCGACCATCCGCGAGGTCAGGGAGCAGATGGCCGCGCTGGCCGAGCGGTCCCGGCTGGCCAGGGAACTGCACGACATCCTGGCGCACTGCCTGTCCGGCCTGTCCGTGCAACTGGAGGGCGCGCAACTGCGGGCCGCCGCGACCGCGGCCGACGGCATGCTGGCCGATCAAATCGCCTGTGCCAGGGACCTGGCACGGGACGGGATGCGCAGCGCCCGGCGCGCGGTGCGCGCGCTGCGGGGGGCCGAGCTTCCCGGCGTGGCGCAGCTGCCGCGACTGGTCTCGGACACCGCCTCGGCGCTCGGCGTGCCGGTGACCGTGCGCGTCGACGGCGCGCCGCGCGCGCTGGCCCCGGAGGCCGCGCTGACCGCGTACCGCACCGTGCAGGAGGCCCTGACCAACGTGGCCAGGCACGCCGGCCGCGGGGCCCGGGCGTCGATCGTGCTGGCCTGGGCGCCGGAGAGCCTGGACATCTCGGTCGCCGACGAGGGCGGCGACCGCGCCCCCGCGCCGGGCCCGCCGGGCGGCTTCGGGCTGGCCGGCATGGCGGAACGGGCCGCGCTGCACGGCGGGCACCTGGAAGTCGGCCATTCCGAGGGCGGCTTCACGGTGCGGCTGCGGCTCCCGCTGCGCCCCGCGCTGAACCCCGCGCACCATGGGGAGCCGTCGTGACGGCCGCGGCGCCGCTTCGGGTGCTGGTGGCCGAGGACCAGAAGGTGGTCCGCGACGGGCTGGTCGCGCTGTTGCGGATGCTGCCCGGCATCGAGGTGGCGGGCTCGGCGGTGGACGGCGAGGACGCGGTCCGGCAGGCGCTGGACCTGGCGCCCGATGTGGTCCTCATGGACCTGCACATGCCGGGGTGTGACGGGGTGGAGGCGACGCGCCGGCTCACCCGGGCGCGGCCGGACCTGCACATCGTGGTGCTCACCAGCTACTCCGACGACGCGTCCGTGCTGGCCGCGCTGCGGGCCGGCGCCCGCGGCTTCCTCACCAAGGACGCCGGGGCCGCGGACATCCTCCAGGCGGTGTCGGCGGTGTCCGACGGCCACGCCCTGCTGGAGCCCGCGATCCAGCGGCGCCTGGTGGAGGCCATTGCCAGCGGTGAGCTCACCGGGAGGCCAGGCGCCGGCGCCGGGCGGGCCGGCGCCTGGCCGGACGGTGGGCCGGCCGGGGCCTGGCGGGGCGGTTCCCCGCCGGACAGCGCCTGGGCCGGTGCCCTGGCGGATGACGCCGGGGCGCCCGGCGGGCTCACCCGGCGCGAGGCCGAGGTGCTGGCCGAGATCGCGGCCGGGCTGTCCAACGGCGAGATCGCGGCCAAGCTGTTCATCTCTGACACCACGGTGAAGACCCATGTCAACCACCTGCTGGTGAAGACCGGGATGCGGGACCGGGCGCAGCTCGTCGGCTACGCCTACCGGCTCGGCCTGGCGCGGTGAGCACGGCCTGCTCACCAGCCCTGGACGGCCGGCCCGGTGACCCGGTACACCCTGATGTCGAACGCCCGCCGGTCCATGGCGATTACTTCCCGTGTTACGGACGCCATCGCTGACTGGCCCAGGTGGCGCACGCCGGCCAGGGTTAGCAGCTCCTGCGAGTCCCCGCCGCGGGCGCCGACCCGGACCAGGCCGACCCCGGGGGAGTAGTACTTGATCTGGTGCCCGCTGGCCGGGTCGTTGGGGCTGGTCTCGTCGACCACCAGGACCTGGTGGTAACAGCGCCGGTGCATGCAGGTGGTCTGGCCGGTGCGCGACACCGTGGAGACGTCATCGAACTCGATCGGCGGCACCAGCCCCTCGCGGTAGCTGGCGCCGTCCACGGGCCGGGCCAGCATGTGGATGCCGCCGTAGGCGTGGCCGGTGCCCCGGATCCAGGTGCTCGGCGCCCCGGTGAACTTGCCGCGGGAATACTCCTCGGGGTACTCGCCGAAGTTCCACACGTTCCCCGCGTCGTCCTGGGCGAAGAAGGCAAGTTCCTGCTCCTGGAGCTTGCCGCCCAGGAAGTCACGGTCCCAGGCGATCACCGTGGTCACCCCGTGGATCTTCTTGGTGAGGCTGCTGACCGTGAACACCACGGTGTGCGGCCTGGTGTGGCCGCCCTCGGACAGCGTCCCGGCGTAGCTGAACTCGGTGCCAGGCACCAGCGGGAACATCGGGTTGTCCACCGTGGCAGGCGCGGAGAACCGGTTCCGCCCGGCCGCGGCCTGGGTGGCCTGCGCCGCCGCGGCGGCCGCGCTCGGCCGCGGCGTCGCGGCCTGCTGGCCGGTGGTGGCCGAGCCGCATGCCGCCAGGGTCAGCGCGCCGAGGGCGCCGGCCACGGCGAGCGCCCGGGCGCGCGCAGGGGAGGACATCAGGGGCCCCCTTCGGGTTGAAGCAGGTCCGGGCGGTGTGCCCGGTCGGCGTGCTCGAGACCGGCCCGTTCCCGGCGGCTCCGGCCGAACCGCAGGTACAAGGAGGGGAGCACGAGCAGGTTGAGCAGCGTGGAGGTGGCCAGGCCGCCGAGCACGACCACCGCCAGCGGGTGCTCGATCTCGTGTCCAGGCCGCTCGCCCAGCACCACCAGCGGCACCAGCGCGAGGCCGGTGGCCAGCGACGTCATCAGAATCGGTGACAGCCGCTCGCGGGCACCGCGGATCACCAGCGCCGTGCCGAACTCCATGCCCTCGTCCTGTTCGAGGTGCTGCCAGTGGTTGATCAGCAGGATGGCGTTCCGCGCCGCGATGCCGAACACGGTGAAGAAGCCCACCAGCGAGCCGAGGGAGATGATCCCGCCCCCGGCCCAGGCGGCGAGGATCCCGCCGACCAGCGCCATCGGCAGCGTCACGAAGGCCAGCACGGCCAGCCGCCACCTGCGGAAGGACGCCTGCAACAGCAGCAGGATCACTATCCCAGCGATGAGCGAGGACTGCAGCAGCCGCGACTGCGCGGCCTGCCGTTCCTGGTACTCGCCGAGCATCTCGACGTGGTAGCCGCGGTTCAGGTGGACGGCGGCCAGCTTGCGGTTGATGTCACTGACCACCGCGCCCAGGTCGCGCCCGGACACCGCGGCGCCCACGTCCAGGTACCGGGAGTCGCCCTGCCGGTCGACGGCGTTGGGGTTGGGCTGCAGCGACACGGTCGCGACCGAGCCGAGCCGGACCCGCCCGCCGGAGGGGGTGTCTATGGGCAGGTTCGCCACGTCGGTGAAGCTGTGCCGGACCGACCCCGGGCTCCACACCACGACGTCATAGGCCTTGCCGGCGCGGAAGATGTCACCGACCTCCTCGCCGGCCACCAGGGCGGCGGCGTCGCGGCGGACGTCACCGGGCTTGAGCCCGTACCGTTCCGCCTTGGCGAGGTTGACCGTCACGTTCACCTGCGGCACGTCGCTGGAGATGTCCCGGTGCGCGTCCACCACGCCGGGCACGGACTGCACCAGCGCGAGTATCCGGTCGGACGTCTTGCGCAGGGTCGCCAGATCCTCGCCGTAGGTGCGCACGATGATCGGCTCCTTGGCGCCGGTGAGCACCTCCTGGATCCGTTCGTCGAGGTAGGTCTGGACCTCGCGGAACAAGCCGGGGTAGGAGTTGGTGACCCGCTGGATGCGATCCAGGGTGGCGGTGTAGTCGGCGCCGGGGGCGAGGCTGATCCAGATCTCGCCGAGGTTCACCCCGGCTACCTCCTCGCCCAGCAGGGCCTGGCCGATGTGCGCGCCCGCGCTCCGGACCCCGGGGACGGCCAGCAGTTCCTTGCTGATCGCCGTGGTGGACCGCTCCATCTCGGCCGTCGAAGTCCCCGGCGGGGCCACCCAGTGGATGAGGAAGTCGCGTTCCTTGAAACCGGGGAACAGGGACTGGCCGAGTTGCGGGTACACGCCGATGCCGACGAGCGTCACCAGCGCGAACGTGAGGTAGGCGGCCACCGGGCGCACGACGATGCGCCGCAGCCCGGCGGTGTAGACCTTCTGCAGCCAGGTGACCAGCGGGGGCTTGCGCCGCTCGATGTGGGCGTTGCGGAGCAGCAGCAGGGACAGTGCCGGCGTGACGGTGAGCGCCACGGCCATCGACGCGACGATGGCCAGCGTGTAGGAGACGGCCAGCGGCTGGAAGAACGCCCCGGTGAGCCCGGTCAGCAGGAACACCGGGATCGACGCCGCCACCACGATGAACGTGGCGTACCCGATGGGGCCGCGCACCTCCAGGCAGGCGCGGAGGATCACCACCGCCGTCGGTGTCTTGCCCCCGCTGAGCCGTTCCTCGCGCAGCCGTCTGGTGATGTTCTCCACGCCGATGATCGCGTCGTCCACTACCACGCCGAGCGCGATGACGAGCCCGGCCAGGGTCATCGTGTTGATGGTCGCGCCGCGCCAGTAGAGCACGAGCATCGTCGCGATCAGGGACAGCGGGATGGTCAGCAGGCTGATCAGGGCGCCCCGCCACTCGAACAGGAACAGCGCGAGGATCACCACGACCAGCAGGAAGCCCAGCACCAGGGCCTGGGTCAGGTTGGAGATGGCCAGCTTGACGAAGTCGGCCTGCTGGAAGACGTGGGTGTCGAACTTGATCCCGGACATGCCGGGCTGCAGTTCCTTGAGCGCCTGCTCGACTCCCGCCGTCATCTGCAGGCTGTTGGCCCAGGGGAGCTTCTCCACCACCAGCAGCAGGCCTGGCTTGCCGTCGATGACCGCGTCGCCGATCAGCGGCTGGTGCTGGACCGCGACGGTCGCGACGTCACCGAGCCGGACAGTGCCGGCCTTGGTCTCGGCGACGGGAGCCTGCGCCAGGTCACCGGCGGTCACCACGGGCAGGACGTTACGGACGCCGATCCGCTGGTTCGGCGTCTCCACCGCCCCGCCGGTGCCGATCACCGCGCCGGTGGAGAACCGCAGCAGCCCCGAGTCCACCGCGTCCGAGGTCGTCTGCATCACCTGGTCCAGCGACACCCCCGCCGTCCGCATCTTCGACGGCACCGCCTGCACGGCCATGAGGTGCAGGCGCTCGTTCCAGATCGCGACGTTAGCCACCCCGGGAACCCGCAGCAGCCGGGCGCGGATCGTCCAGTACGCGGTCATGGACATGTCGATGAGCGAGCGGGTGCTGGATGTCATGCCGATCTGCATGGCCCGCCCGGTCGCGGACACCGGCGCCAGCATGACCGGCGGCGCCGCCCAGGTGGGCAGGCTGGGCGCCACCGTCGCCAGCCGTTCCTGGACAAGCTGCCGGGCGCGCAGCATGTCGGTGCCCGGCTTGAACAGCACCTCGATCGAGGAAAGCTGGGGCACCGACTTGGACCGCATGTCGTCCAGGCCCTGAATGCCGTTCAGCGACGCCTCGATCGGCACGGTGACCAGTTGCTCGACGTCGGAGGTGGACAGCCCGACGCAGGCCGTCTGGATCAGCACCCGCGGGGGCGAACTCCGGGAACACGTCCACGTGCATGTTCGGCAGGACCGCGATGCCCAGCGCGATCATGCCGACCGCGGCGGCGACGACCAGGTGGCGGAAGCTCAGGCTGGAGCCGATGATCCAGCGCATCAGGGTCCGCGGCTCGGCGGCCGTGGCCGGCCCGCCAGCGGTGGCCGGCCGGCCGGCCTGCGGGCCGTTGCTACCGGGGCCGCCGGGGCCGCCGGCGCTCATTCCTCACCGCTGATGTTGTACTCGGTGCCGAGCAGTTCTGGCGCGCCCACCGTCACCACCGCGGCACCGGCCGCCGGGCCCGCGGTGAGCACCGCCGTGTCGCCCTGGATGGCCCCGACGGTGATCCGCTGCCGGATGAAGGCCCGCGGTCCGGTGTTCACGAACGCCCAGGTGGACCCGTCGTTGTCGTAGACCACCGCCGAGTAGGGGATGAGCTTGTAGGTCCCGCGCTTGCCATCGAGCGCCGCCCGCGCCGTCCGCACCGCCACCGTCGTGATGCCCAGCCGGTGGATGGCCTGCTGGGTCAGCCGGAGCTGCTTGACGGCGGAGCCGGGGACGGACTTGACGACGGCCGGCGGCGGGTCCTGGCCGGCGCTCGCCACGCCGCAGCCGGTCAGGAACAGGGCTGCCGCGGCGGCCGAGGCGAGGGCGGCGGGGCTCTTGGTGACCATGGACGGGTTCCCTTCGGGTTCTTCGCGGTGCCGTCGGCCGGGCTGCGCCGTCAGCCGGGAGCGGTCCCGGCGGCCGGCCGGGGCTGCGGTGCCGTGGGCCGGGATTCCGGCTGCTGCCCGGGCCCTGGCCGCTCCGGCGCTGCCCGGCCGGCCGCGGCGAGCAGCAGCGCGGGGAGCACGAACAGCTGGACCAGGAGCAGGCTCACCAGCCCGCCGAGCAGCGTGACCGCCATCGGGTGCAGGAACTCCAGGCCCGCCTGGCTGCCCAGGATGGCCAGCGGGGCCAGCACGGCCGCGGTGATCAGCACCGACTGGAGGACCGGCACCGTGCGTTCCCTGGCCACTGCCAGCACCGCCGCGGTGCCGGTCACGCCCGCCCGCTCGCGGGCCCGGATCCGGTAGCCGAGCAGGATGCTGCCGCGGATCGCGAGCGCCAGCACGGCGATGAGGCCGGCCAGGGACCCGATGCTCCACAGCCCCCCGGCCAGCGGCGCGGCGAGCACCCCGCCCGCCACCGACAGGGGCAGCGAGAGCATCAGCAGCCCGGCCCGCCGCCAGCTCGCCACCGCCGCCTGGAGCAGCAGGAAGATGCCGATGAGGGCGGCGGCCGTGTAGCCCATGGCGCGCAGCAGGCCGGCCTGCTCGGTGGCCGCGTTGCCAAACACCTCGGCGTGGTACTCATACGGCATCGGCACCGCCGCCAGGCGCTGCTTCACCGCGTCGGCGGCTGCCGCCGGGTCCCCGGTGACCTTCGCGGCCACCTCGACGTCGCGGAGCACGTCGTCGTGGGTGATGGCGGCCGGCTCGGAGCGGATGCCGACCGTGGCCACCGTCTTCAGCGGCACCATCTGGCCCGACGGCGTGCCGATCAGCAGGTTCCCCAGCTCGGTCAGGTCGCTGCGGGTGGCCGGGCTGCCCCAGACCACCACGTCGAAGATCTTCGACTGCTCGTACAGGTTGCCGACGATCAGGCCGGAGGTCAGCGTGGTGGCCTCGCGGCGGACGTCACCGGGCCGGAGCCCGTACTTCTGCGCGGCGGCCAGCTTCACCCGGACGTTCACGGTGGGCTGGCGCGGGGCCAGCCGGACCACCGGGCCGGCCAGCCCGGGCACCCCGGCCAGCATGGCCCGCACCTGCCCGGCCTTGCGCTGCAGCACGTTCAGGTCGGGCCCGTAGACTCGGACGACGAGGTCATCCGCCTGGCCGGACGCCACCTGGGCGATCCGGGCGGCCGGGTAGTCGACCAGGTGGGTCTGGACACCGGGGTAGCCGTGCATGGCCGCCTCGATCGCGGACTTGCTCTGGTCGTAGCCGGCGGTGCCGTCCAGGGTGACCCAGATCTCGGCGGAGTTGACGTTCACCAGGTGGTCGGAGCTGATGGCCCGGCCGACATGCGCGCCCACGCTGGCGACGCCGGGCAGCGCCCGCAGTTCGCGGCTCGCGGCGGCGGTGATCCGGTCCATCTCCGGCAGCGAGGTGCCCGGCACGGTGCGCAACTGCAGCAGCAGGCTGCGGTCCTGCAGGGCAGGCAACAGCGACCGGCCGCCGATCTGGGGCACGCAGGCCAGGGCGGCGATGGCGAGCACCCCGGCAAGTGCCCAGGCGCGGCGGGGCCGCCCGATCGGGCCGGCCAGCCTGCGGTCGAAGAAGCGTTTCACCTGCCTGCCGAACGGCCCCTCCCGGCTGGCCGCGTCCCCGCGCAGCAGCAGCATGGTGAGGGCGGGCGTCAGCGTGAATGCCACCAGCATCGACGCCAGCAGCGCCAGCGCATAGGTGAGCACGAGCGGGCGGCTGAACGCGGTGGCGAGCGGGCCCAGGAACAGGAACGGCGCCAGCGCCAGCAGGATCGCGACGGTGGCGTACCCCAGCGGCCGCCGCGCCGCCGCGAACGCCTCCACCAGCGCGCCCTGGGCCCGGTCCGTCCCGTCGCTCCCGGCCGCTGTGGCCCCGGCCGCGCCGCCGCCGCCGAGCTGGCTGCCGGGCGCTAGCTCGCCGCTCACGGGCGCCGCCCGGCCGCGCCCGGCCAGCCGCTGGCGGACCGTGTCGAGGCCGGTGATCACGTCGTCGATCACCAGGGCCACCGCGCAGGCGAGCCCGAGCAGCGTGATGGCGGTGAAGGTGGCCCCGGTGACGAGCAGGACCGTGATCGCCACCATGAGCGACACCGGCACCACGATGAGGGCGACAACGGCCGCCCGCCACGACGCCAGCAGCAGGAACATCAGCACGAGCGCGGCGCCGAGCGCGATCAGCGCGGCGGTGCCGGCGTTGCCCAGGGCCGTCTCGATGTAGCCGGCCGGGCGGTACACGCCGGAGTCGACCGTGATGCCCTTGAGGCCGGGTGCCATGTCGTGCAGCGCGGCTTCGATGTTCCTGGTCACCTCGAGGGTGTTCGCGCCGGGGAACTTGTCGATGGCCAGCAGCAGGCCGCCGGCATGTGGCGCGATGGCGTCCCCGATCAGCGGCTGGTGGTTCTCGACCACGGTGGTGATGTCGCCGAGCCGCAGCACGTGCCGCCGCGCGCCTTCGACCGGTACCTCGGCGAGCTGCGCCGGGTCCGAGATCGGGGAGATGTGCTGGATCGCCAGGCGCTGGTTGGGCGACTCGACGAAGCCGCCGGTCCCCGGCGTCGACGCCTCGACGAACGTCAGCGGGGACACCCACAGCGCGTTGCCCGCGGTCTTGATGACCTGGGTGAGCGTGACGTGCCGGGCCTGGAGCCGGTGCGGATCCACCTGGACCTGGAGCTGGCGGTCGCGCTGGCCGTAGATGGACACGTTCGCCACGCCGGGCACGCCTATGAGCCGGGGCCGGATCTTCCACCGCGCCAGGACCGACATCTCCACCGGGAGACGGTCTTGGAGGACAGCCCGATCATGGCCACCCGGCTGGCCGACGCCAGCGGCTGGATCATGATCGGCGGGCTGCCGACGTTGGGCAGGGCGTGTGCCTGGGTCATCCGCTCCTGCACCATCTGCCGCGCGGCGTACAGGTTGGTGCCCGGCTGAAAGGTCAGGTCGATCGCGGACAGCCCGGGCATCGAGGAGGAGTGGATGCGGTCCAGCCAGGGCACGCCGTTGAGCAGGTCCTGTTCGAGAGGGACGGTGATGAGTTGCTCGACCTCGGCCGCGGACAGGCCGAGCGCCTCGGTCTGTATCTGCACCGCCGGGGGCGTGAACTCGGGATAGACGTCGACGGGCGCGGACCTCAGCTGGGCGATGCCGAACACCACGACGCCTATGGCCAGCGCCACGGCCAGGCGCCAGAACCGCAGGCCAGAGCCAAGAACCCAGCGCATATCGGCACTACCTCCCCGTCCGCGGTGATGCCCTTGGCACGCTAGGTTCGCCGGGCCCCCGGGGCATCGGCGCGCGGGTGGAGAGCGGGCGGATTCGGGTCTCCTCCTGCGGGTGGAGAACCGGCCGGCCGTTTTGACCCCGCGTTTACCTTTTTCTGTGAACCTTTACCGGCTGGGCCGCGTGCCATACATGTACGCGGAAAGACCCATGCCCGGGAACCGCCAGGCCGCACGCGGCCACGGGGGATGCCGGGCGGGGACGGGTGAGCGGGGCCTTTGGTTTCGATAGCGACAACAGGGGGTCGCGGTGACCAGCACGGGCAAGGCCGCGAAAGCGGATGTGGCGTACATCGACGCAGGAAAGACGCTGCGCCAGGCGGGGCACCTGATGCGCGAGCTCGGGGTGGGCGCGCTGCGGGTCCGCGGCGAGAATGGCGAGGTCAGGGGGACGATCAGCCACGACATGGTGGTCAGGCGCATCGCGGCGGGCGGGGATCCGAAGACGGTCACCGTGGGGGAGATCGCCCGCGCCGTGCCTGCCCGCCGCCGGGTAGCGGCCCGCCCACCCGGGCGCGGGGCCGGGAGCGACGATCATGGCCCGGACCCCGGTGACTACCGGGCGGGCTGGGCGGAGGCCGAGCCGGAGGGCGCCTGGCCCTGGCCGGCGCTGACCGCATCGGACGGCGCCGGCCGCGACGAGATCACCACGCGGCGCCCGGGCCTGGTCGCCTGACGGCCATTACCGGATATCGTGCGGGATCCGGGGCCCGGCGGCCCCGGGCACGCTGATGGCAATGCGGCCGGCACACACCACGCGAGGCCCGCCGGCCCGCTCCGTGAGCGGGCCCTCCGGGCGGAATCTGCTGATGTCAACCCCGTTGGGAATGACCTGGATCCGGGCGGCCCGGGCGCCGAGCACGGCCGTAGCCGCAGCACCGCCAGGATGTCGCCGGGATGCGGCGAGCGCCGCATGTCGAGCCGCTCCCATGCGCAACCGGCCTGCTGAACCCAGGCCGGCAGGTCGCCGCCGGCCGGGCATGCCACCGTGACCTCGTATCCCCTGGCGACGGCTGCCCGGGCCAGGTGACGCACGCAGACGGCGCCCTCGGCCGTGGCCTGCGAGACGATCAGGACGCGGCCGGGTTCTGGCGCTGGACGGACCCGAGCGACCGGTTTCATTCGCTTGAGCAGCCCCTGACTGACAGCTCACCGTGCTGCATCGGACGGTACCCTCCTCCGCAGGCTGCTGCGCTGCCGGCCACACGCGCGCTGCCCTCGATATGTGTACTACGCGACCGCCGAATCCCGCTAGATCATGCTATAGGGGAACGCCCGGCTCGCTCACCGGCTGGCGTGATCGCTCAGGACGAACACGCAGGGGAAATATCTGCGGGCTCTTCTTTCTTGAGTGTGGTTGACTCAACATTTGGAGGGCACATGAGCGAGACGCTCACCCTGCCGGTGCTGCCACTGGACGACGAGGTGGTGCTGCCGGGCATGGTGGTGCCGATCGAGCTGACGGACCCCGAGATCCGCGGCGCCATCGACGCTGCCCGTAACAAGGGCCTGGGCCGGGGGCCTGGCATTCGTTCCGAGGACAAGCCACAGGTGCTGCTGGTGCCGCGGCTGGCCGAGCGCGGCCTGGCGGCCGTGGGCACGCTGGCCGTCGTCGAGCAGGTTGGCCGACTGCCCGGCGGTGAGCCGGGCGCGGTGGTCCGCGGCGTGTCCCGGATCCGGATCGGCTCGGGCACCACCGGGCCGGGCGCGGCGCTGTGGGTCGAGGGCACCGTGATCGAGGAGACCGGCCAGGGCGGCCGTGCCGCGGAACTGGCCAAGGAGTACAAGGCCCTGGTCGTCGGCGTGCTCGGCACGCGCGGCGCCTGGCAGGTCATCGACATGTTCCAGCAGCTCGACGACCCGTCGGCGATCGCCGACCGGGCCGGATACGCGTCCTACCTGACCGTGGAGCAGAAGCTCACCCTGCTGGAGACCGCGGACCTGGTGAAGCGGCTCGAGCTGGCCATCGGCTGGACCCGGGAGCACCTCGCCGAGCTGGACGTGGCCGAGACCATCCGCAAGGACGTCACCGAGGGCATGGAGAAGCAGCAGAAGGAGTTCCTGCTCCGCCAGCAGCTCGCCGCGGTGCGCAAGGAACTGGCCGAGCTGACCGGTGACGGCGACGGCGAGGAGGACGACTACCGGGCCCGGGTCGAGGCCGCCGACCTGCCGGAGAACGTGCGCGAGGCGGCGCTGAAGGAGGTCGGCCGGCTGGAGCGGACCCCCGACGCCTCGCCGGAGACCGGGTGGATCCGCACCTGGCTGGACACCATCCTGGAAATGCCGTGGAACGAGCGGACCGAGGACGCTTACGACATCGCCGGGGCGCGCCAGATCCTCGACGAGGACCACACCGGGCTCGACGACGTCAAGGAGCGGATCGTCGAGTACCTGGCGGTGCGCAGGCGCCGCGCGGACCGTGGCCTCGGCGTGATCGGCGGCCGCCGCAGCGGTGCCGTGCTCGCCCTGGTCGGGCCGCCCGGCGTGGGCAAGACCTCGCTCGGTGAGTCGGTGGCGCGCGCGATGGGCCGCAAGTTCGTCCGGGTCGCGCTCGGCGGGATCCGGGATGAGGCGGAGATCCGCGGGCACCGCCGCACCTATGTCGGCGCGCTGCCCGGTCGGATCGTCCGGGCCATCCGCGAGGCCGGCACGATGAACCCGGTCGTGCTGCTCGACGAGGTGGACAAGATCGGCGCCGACTACCGCGGTGACCCGGCCGCGGCGCTGCTCGAGGTCCTCGACCCGGCGCAGAACCACACCTTCAGGGACCACTACCTGGAGGTGGACCTCGACCTGTCCGACGTGGTGTTCCTGGCCACCGCGAACGTGCTGGAAGGCATCCCCGGCGCGCTGCTCGACCGGATGGAACTGGTCCAGCTCGACGGGTACACCGAGGACGAGAAGGTGCTCATCGCGCGGGACCACCTGCTGCCCAGGCAGTTGTCCAAGGCCGGGCTGGAACCGGCCGAGGTGACCGTGGCCGAGGACGCGCTGCGGCTGATCGCGTCGGAGTACACCCGGGAGGCCGGCGTCCGATCGCTGGAGCGCTCGATCGCACGGGTGCTGCGCAAAGTTGCCGCCAAGGCCGCGATCGAACCGGCGGCGCTGCCGGTCCAGGTCACCGCGGCCAGCCTGCGCGACTACCTGGGGCGGCCGCGGTTCACCCCGGAGACCAGCCTGGCGTCGGGTGACCGGCGGACCGCCGTGCCCGGCGTGGCGACCGGGCTCGCGGTGACCGGCGCCGGCGGCGACGTGCTGTACATCGAGGCCTCGCTGGCCGACCCGGAGACCGGGTCGACCGGGGTCACGCTCACCGGCCAGCTCGGCGACGTGATGAAGGAGTCGGCCCAGATCGCGCTGTCCTACCTGCGGTCCCACGGCGCCGAGCTGGAGCTGCCGGTCTCCGACCTCAAGGAGCGCGGCGTGCACGTCCACGTGCCGGCTGGCGCGGTCCCCAAGGACGGCCCCAGCGCTGGCATTACGATGACGACGGCGCTGGCCTCGCTCCTGTCCGGACGGCCCGTCCGCCCGGATGTGGCGATGACCGGCGAGGTGTCGCTCACCGGCCGGGTGCTGCCGATCGGCGGGGTGAAGCAGAAGTTGCTGGCCGCGCACCGGGCCGGTGTGACCACCGTGCTGATCCCGCAGCGCAACGAGCCGGACCTGGACGACGTGCCCGCCGAGGTGCTCGGCGCGCTGGACGTCCACCCGGTGACCGACGTCCGGGATGTGCTGGCGCTGGCCCTGGAGCCGGCCGGATCCGCGGAAGCGGCACCGCTGGCTGCGTGACACCCTGACGCCCGGGACCGGCTCGGCTTGAGCCGGCCCGGGCGTCAGCGCGCCGCCGCCAAGCCCCGGACGATCGCCCGGGCCACCGGCGACGGGTCGGAATCGTCAAGAGAGAAGCCATCCGGCACCGCGACAGCGGGCTGAGCGATCATCCGCGCCGTGGTGCCCTGGTGCGGCCAGGTCGCGGTGTGCACGATGAACGGATGGCACAGATAGACGTCGCCGGCCCGGCCGGTGGCCTCTGCGGCGCGCCGACACAGCACCGACGGCCGCAGCCCGTCCGGCACATCGCCGCCCGGCATGCCCGCCTCTCCAGCCGGGGCGAGGATGGGCGGCACGAACAGGTGCGACCCGACGATCAGCCGGGTGGGCGCGTCGTCCGGGCCGACATCGGAGAACAGGAACAGCGCGAGCAGGCCGCGGTCGCGGGACCGCACGTTCGCCCACCACTCATCGCCGCCCCAGTAACTGCCCTCGATGTGGTAGCCGATGTCTTCGGGGTGCTCCTCGGAGGGGAAGCGCACCGGCACGGTGCCGCCCACCCCAGCCCGCGGCACCCACCGGCCCGCACCGATGAGCTCGTCGTAGGCGGCATGCAGCCGGGGCGAGGTGCCCGCCGCAGCGAACGGGCTCGCCATCGGGGCAGTCGATCCGGACCAGCGGCGGTGCCCAGGTGGCGCGGTCGTCCGGGGAGATGCCGCGCTCGGCCAGCACGTCCCAGATCAGCTTCTGGCACGCCCTGGCGGTGTCCTCGCCGAACGCGCCGCGCACCACGACATAGCCATCACGCATGAACGCGTCCGTGTCCACCCGGCCGATTATGCGTGCCCGGGAGTCCCCGGCCCCACTGGTTTTCCGGCAAGATCATAGGGACGCGCAGAGATGCTGGCTGGGACGGATCGCATGCAGCGCGGGAGGGAGGGCGCAATGCCCGGGCAGATTCCGACCGGTGACATCCATCACCTGCGGCTCACGGTGACCGACCTGGAGCGGAGCCGCCAGTTCTACACCAGCCTGCTGGGCTTCGACGTCGCCGTGGAGTCGCCGCCACCGGACGACCCGTCGGCGGCCGAGGTGTTCAAGATCCTCTTCGGTGGCATCGTCATGATCCGCGGGAACCTGCTCATGGGCCTGCGGCCGATGGCGCCGTCCGGGGACCATTTCGACCCCGACCGGGTGGGCCTGGACCATCTCAGCTTCGGCGTGGCCGGCCGCGCGGACCTGGAACAGGCGATACGGCTTTTCGACGAGAACGGCGTGCCGCACGGTGAGATCACCACGCTGGCCGGGTTCGGCATCGACGTGCTGCCGTTCGAGGATCCCGACGGCGTCCAGCTCGAACTGACCGCGCCCACCGCGCAGGCCTGAGCCCGGAACGGGCTCCTGACGGTTCCCGCATGGATGGCGACCCTCTGCGATTCCTGCAGAATTGCGGGAGGATTGGCCCATGGTGGGGGATCACGCGAACGGCTATCTGGCCGGGCTGCCGCCCGGGCGGGCGAAGGAGCTGGCCCGGGTCAACGGTCCTGGCTTAGCGGCGCTGCGCAAATACCTGGACTCGGGTGAGGCGGCCGCGCACCGGCCGCTGCCCGCTGATAGCGAGCCGGCCCAGGCCATCGCCGTGCTCGCCCGCGCTCAGCAGGACGCGGTCTGGGATCGCACCACCGCGCACAACAAGCTCCGCTCGCACCTGCGCGAGTACTTCCCC
>WNGL01000616.1_pt1 | contig 88815 bp, 94 predicted proteins | sample 5400591 | NCBI WGS metagenome assembly WNGL01 (sample SAMN13153377, study PRJNA577476) | soil metagenome | isolation source: 80 cm soil or saprolite under Garry oak tree replicate 1 | place: USA:California | collected 2016-06-15 | reverse complement strand
GACGCAGGAGCAGGTCGCGGACAAGATCGGCTACAGCCCGTCGCTGGTGGCGCATGTGGAGGCCGGGACCCGGGCGCCCAGCTTGGACTTCGCGCGCCGGGGTGATGCGGCGCTGAAGACCGGGGGACTGTTCGAGCGGCTGCAGCCGTTCGTGCGGCGAGAGGCGTACCCGGCGTGGTTCCGCGACTGGGTGGACATCGAGCGTGAAGCGACCTCGCTGCGGTCCTGGGAGCCGTTGCTGATTCCCGGGTTGCTGCAGACCGAGGAGTACGCGCGGGCGGTGGTGGCAGCTGCTCACCCGGCCTCGGCGGACGGCGAGATCGAGCGGCTGGTGACAGCCCGGATGGACCGGCAGGCGATCCTCGGCCGGGAGGACCCGCCGTTGCTATGGGTGATCCTGGACGAGGGGGCGCTCATCCGACCGGTGGGTGGGGCGGCGGTGATGCGGGACCAGATCGACCGGCTGATCGTGGCGGCCTGGCAACCGCGGGTCGTGTTTCAAGTGGTCCCGGTCGATGCGGGGGCTCATCCGGGCCTGGACGGGGACTTTGTGATCGCCAGCTTTGATGGCGTTCCCGACGTGGTCTATCTGAACAACACCCTGGCCGGACAGGTGGTAGAACGGGCGGACGACGTTGCCCGCATTGCCCTGCTCTACGACATACTGAAAGCGGAGGCGCTATCCCCGCGTGCCTCCGTGGAGCTGGCAAGAAAGGCGATCGAGCGATGGACCTGAAGGGTGCCGCGTGGCGCAAGTCGTCCCACAGCGGCGGCAACGGAGGGGACTGTGTCGAGGTCGCGGTGCTGAACAACGCGGCCTGGTGCAAGTCCTCCTACAGCGGCGGGAACGGCGGCAACTGTGTCGACGGTCTGGGGCGCTGCCTGGGCGCGCCTGGATGCACTAGGAGTGGAATTGCGGATTGGGGTTGTGTTCCCGCAGACCCAGATTGGTGGCGACGCCGGCGCGGTGCGCGCGTACGCCCAGCGGGTGGAGGAACTCGGGTACTCCCACGTGCTGGCCTACGACCACGTCGTGGGCGCTGACCCTGAGTTCCACCCGGGCTGGGACGGGCCGTACAACCTGCATGACACGTTCCACGAGCCGATGGTGCTCTACGGGTACCTTGCCGCGCTGACCTCCCTGGAACTGGTCACGGGCATCATCATCCTGCCGCAGCGCCAGACGGTCCTGGTTGCCAAACAAGCCGCCGAGGTTGACCTGCTGACCGGCGGCAGGTTCCGGCTCGGGGTCGGTCTCGGCTGGAACCGGGTCGAGTACGAGGCGCTGGGCCAGGACTTCACGGCCCGGGGCAGGCGGCTGGATGAGCAGGTCGCGCTGCTGCGCCGGCTGTGGACCGAGCCGAGCGTGACCTACCACGGCAGCTTCGACCGGATCAGTGGGGCAGGGCTCGCGCCGTTGCCGGTGCAGCGGCCGATCCCGGTGTGGTTCGGCGCGCAATCCCCGGCCGCCTACCGCCGGGTGGGCCGGCTGGCCGACGGCTGGTTCCCGCAGGTGCCGCCGGGCCCGAAGCTGGACGAGGCACGCCGGATCATCGAGCAGGGCGTGGCCGGGGCCGGGCGCGATGCCAGCAACCTCGGTATGGAGGGCCGGGTCACCTGGCGTGGCAGCCAGGAGAAACTGGCCGCCCAGATTGGGCACTGGCGCGATGCCGGCGCCAGCCATGTCTCCGTCAACACCATGGTCAGCGGCCTTGCCTCCGTGGACGATCACCTGGCCGCGCTTGCCGCCGCATCCGACGTGATCAAGGCCTTCGCCACATAAAGTGGGTTGTCGGTGTCGCGCTACCGTACGCGTGCACCCGCATGCCCAGGACGCGGTCCGGGTATCCGTGGCCGGTCAGTGCGCCCGGCAGTCGGCTGCTGGCAGCGAGAGGCGCAGCAGGCGGTTGGCGCCATCCACCCAGAGCCCGCCACCAGCGACAGCGAGCACCTGCTCACCCAGGCGCTGGCCGCTGGGGGCGGCGACGCGCCACCGCCTGGTCAGCCTGAGCGTGCCGGGATTCAGCCGCAGCAGTGTCTCGCTGGTCATGGTCGAGACCGCCACCCAGAGCGCGCCAGCGGTCGCCACGGCCTGTGCGGACGGCGCAGCGGTGTTTCGCGTTGCACCGCCCGAGAACGCGGAACTGTTGCAGCGGCTGGATACCGGTGCAGTGGCTGGGTAGCGGATCCCTATGGCAACGAGCAAGCAAACACAAGCAGCACGAAGCAACGTGAAGAAGGCGCAACAGTCCGCGTCTCGCAAGAAGACGATCGCGCATATGCCCAGGGCAACCCGGACCGCGCTCGGCAAACAGGGCGCAGCCGTGGCACAGCGCAAGCGCACCGGGGGCACGGCCCCCAAGACCCGCGCGGAGTTGTACGAGATCGCAAAGCGCCGTGACCTGCCAGGCCGGTCGAAAAATGGGCCGCGACGAACTGGCCAGGAAGCTGGGCGAGAAATAGCGCCACTAACTGGGATGGCGCCTGGCCTGAGTGGCACCGTGCCGGTTGCTGGCTCGGATCGGCCCACGGTGGTTGCGGTCGCGAACCGGCTCCCGGTTCAGCGCGGCCCAAGTGGCTGGGAGCTGTCGGCTGGCGGGCTCGTCACCGCGTTGCGGCCGGTGATGACGGCTCACACCGGTGCCTGGTGGGCTGGGACGGCGGAACGAAAGGGATGCCTTCGACGCTGCCCGACAGCAACATTCGCCTCGCCGCCTCCTGCACGTGCCCGCGTGCCGGCTCGCATTCCTCCAGGTAGCGGGCCCGTGACGGCGACTCATCCCTCGTTTTGAGCGAATTCACCGGTGCCGCGGCGGAGCTATCCGAGGCCGTGACGTGCAACCCGTTCGACGTCGAGGGCTTGTCCCAGCGCATTGAGCAGGCCCTTCGGATGCCCAAAGCGCCCGCCGTGCCGCGCTCGCAGCCATGGCCCGGCGCATCAGCACTCACGACGTGCGCCGCTGGGTAGCTGACCAGCTTGCGGTGATCGCGTCCCGCGGCACCTCCCGCTGATCAGGCAGGACTACCTGCGCGACCACCGCCGCATGCCGCCGCTCAGCCGCAGTGCGCCGAAGACGAGCACGACCAGCAGGGCGATCCAGAACAGGAAATGAAGTGCGGATATGACCAACGACACGAGCATGACCACGACGAAGGCGGCGATCAGGATCAGCAGGAGACGTCCCATAACCCCACGATATGCCACCGGCAGCCATGCGGCGGTGTCCAGAAGGTCACGGTTGATTGACCCTGGCACTGGTGGGGTGCCCAGCAGCCGGGCAAAGGCTAGTGACAGCTACCCGGACGGACACCGAGGCCTGGCCCGTGGGCGCGGTGCGGGCGTGAAAGGCTGTCTGCAGGCGGCCAGCCACTGACACGGGGGACTCTGCGCGGCTGCCCCGTTCCGGCGGGCGGGTTCCTCAGCGCGACAAGACAGAGCGTGCCTGGGGGCAGTTATGATCTCGCCCGGATTCCTCGTGACACCGGACTGGTTTTCGTGGCAAAACGATGGCGCCGCAGTCGCGGCGACGGATGTTACCGGCAACGGCCGTCCCGACCTTGTCGTGCTGATGGTGGACAATCCCGCTGGCCAGAATCGGGGCCTGTACCGGGTCGGCCGTGACCTGGATCAGGGCGGCGACGTAACCGGTGGCTGGACGCCGTGGATTCCGGTTCCTGACTGGTTTTCGTGGGACAACCAGGGCGGCGGCGTGACCCTGGCCGATGTGACCGGCAACGGCCAACTGGACCTGATCACGTTCGGGATCGACAACCCACCCGACCAGAACCAGGCATTTTTCAAGATCGCCAGGGACCTCGACGGCAACGGTGTCCCGGCGAGCGGCTGGTCGAGCCTGCTGGGTCTGAACAACTGGTTTTCCTGGGAGAACCAGTACTGCGGGATCGCTGCCGTGGACGTTGGCGCCGGTCCGCAACTCTTGGTGATGGCCGTGGATCACCCGCCGGGCGGCAACGCTGGCGTTTACACCCTCGTGCCTCTCACCGAGAGCCCCGCAACCCATGGCTCCTGGGAGGTCCTGCCCTACAACTCCCAGGTGCTCGCGATCCACGCGGCCGTCCTGCGTACGGGCAAAGTTCTCTTCTTCGCCGGGTCCGGCAACAACGTGATTCGCGTGGCTGCCCCGGACTTCGGTGTCGTCGCTGACGACATGTGGACAAGCGTGCTGTGGGCCCCGGCGGCCCCCGGTGCCGCTGGCAACTTCGCCCACCCGGCCACCCTCAACCGAGCCGACGGCAAGCCCTTCGATTTCTTCTGTGGTGGCGACACATTCCTGCCAGACGGGTCGGTCCTGTCAGCAGGCGGCAACCTGGCCTACAACAATGGCAACAACCTTGGCCAGCGTGAAGTTGCGTCCTTCGACCCGGACACCGAGCAGTGGTCGGCGCGGCCTCCCATGGCTCATGGCCGCTGGTACCCGACCCTGCTTGCCCTCGATGACGGCCGGGTCCTTGCCGTCAGCGGAAAGAACGAGACCGACGGGAACCTCAACCCGCAGGTCGAGGTATACGACCCGGCGCACGACGTGTGGAGCCACTTGAACCCGCCGCACGGCCCGGAATTCACCGGCCTGCCGTTTTACGCCCACCTGTTCCTGATGGCCGATGGCAGCGTCTTCTTCAGCGGTGGGCGGATGGACGATGACCGGCCACAGCCAGCGGGTCTCCTCGACATCCGCAAAGACCCGATCGGCTTCCACCCCGTGCAGGCAAACGAGGATGGCACTCTGCGCAACCAGTCATCCAGCGTCCTGCTGCCTCCCGCACAGGACCAGCGGGTGATGATCATCGGCGGTGGCCCGGTGGACGACGTGACGAGCGCCACCGGCAGCACTGAGATCGCGTCGTTCAACGATCCCGTGCCCGCGTACCGGCTGGCAATGCCACTGAGCCTGCCCCGCATGCACCTCAACGCCGTCCTGCTTCCCGACCGCACCGTGTTCGTCAGCGGCGGGGCCATCCAACACGAGCAGGCAAACGTGCCCCCGATCGCCCGGCTGCAGTCGGAGATCTACGACCCTGCCACCGACACCTGGCGGCCAGGGGCAGTCGCCAGCGTCATCCGGATGTACCACTCGGTCGCCCTGCTGCTCCCAGACGGGCGGGTTGCCACCGCCAGCGGCAACCCCCCGCCGTATGGGCACCTGGCGCCGTGGCAGCCGCCGCAGCCGAACGAGGAGATGCGGATCGAGATGTACAGCCCGCCCTACTTGACCGCCACCTCCCGCCCGGCAATCACCGCCGTGCCAATGGAATGGCACTACGCCACGACTGTCGGGATCGAGTCTCCGCAAGCCGGTGACATCCTGTGGGCCGAATTGCTCCGCAGCGGTATCACCACGCATGCCTTCGACAACTCGCAGCGACTGGTCGACCTGCCGATCGCGACGCAGGCTGGCGGAGTCGTCGACGTCACCGCCCCGGCGGAGGCCACTCTTGCTCCCCCCGGCTGGTACATGCTCTTCCTGGTCAGCAACGCGCGCGTTCCCTCGGTCGCCACCTGGATCCATCTGACCTGAGACTTAACGATCATGGGGGCAGGCGGCAGGTTTAGGGTGGAGACACCATGACGTACACCGTCGATCCACGTGTTGACGCCTACATCGTTGGCCTGCCCGGCTGGCAGCAGGCTGTGTGCCGCGAGGTCCGCGACCTGGTGCATGCGGCCGACCCCGAGGTCGAAGAAACCGTCAAGCGCACCAACCGCCCCTACTTTGTGCTGCAGGGCAACATCTGCGCCCTGCTGGCGGCGAAGGACCACGTCAACGTGTTCCTCTATGACGGCGGCATCGTCCCGGATCCTGACGGGATCATCACCGCTGGCCACGACAACAAGACCGCCCGAACCGTGGCCTTCCGCCAGGGCGAAACGATCAACGCGCCCGCCCTCACCGCCATGTTCACGCAAATCATCGCGAACAACCGCGCCGGCGGCTGGCGCAAGCTGAAGCGCTGAGTCTGTTAGGTCAGCGACCTCCGGGGAGCACGGATTTGCCCTGCCCGCCGCCCGCGGTGCAGGATCATCCGGGCATAAGGCACTCACCTGGAGGTACGCATGCGGATCGGGGTCGTGTTCCCGCAAACCGAGATCGGCGACGCCGGCGCGGTGCGGGCCTACGCGCAGGGAGCCGAAGAACTGGGATTCACCCACGTGCGTGCGTACGAGCATGTCCTCGGCGCGGACCCGGCCGCTCACCCCGGCTGGAACGGGATCTTCGACATCGACTGCGAGTTCCACGAGCCAATGGTCCTGTTCAGTTATCTCGCCGCCATCACGTCGCTGGAGTTCGTCACCGGCATCCTGATCCTCCCGCAACGCCAGACGGTCCTTGTCGCCAAACAAGCCGCCGCGCTTGACGTCCTCAGCAACGGCAGGCTCCGGCTGGGCGTGGCGCTCGGCTGGAACCGGGTGGAGTACGAGGCGCTGGGCCAGGACTTCGCCACCCGGGCCAAGCGGATCGAGGAGCAGGTGCAGCTCATGCGCCTGCTGTGGTCACAACGCAGCGTCACGTATCACGGCACCTTTGACCACATCACCGGGGCTGGCCTCGCGCCGTTGCCGGTGCAGCGGCCGATCCCGGTCTGGTTCGGTGCGGACTCCGACCGAGCGTTCCGGCGCGCCGGCCGGCTGGGGGACGGCTGGATACCCATGTTGTCGCCAGGCCCCGAGCTTGAGAAGGCCCGCCAGCTGGTGGCCGCGGGGGCCATCGAGGCGGGCCGCGACCCGGCCAGCCTGGGCCTGGAGGGCGGGGTGGACTGGGAGGGCAGCCAGGAAAAGCTGGCCGCAGAACTACGTCAATGGCGCGAGGCGGGTGCCACCCATGTCTCCATCAACACCATGGGCTCAGACTTCGCGTCCGCCGACGACCACCTTGCCGCACTCGCCCTGGCGGCGGAGGCCTGCCGCGGGCTGACCCAGTAAGGTCGGTCCCGTGCGTGGGCGAGCGGTACTTGTGACGGGCGCATCCCGGGGCATCGGAAGAGCGATCGCGCACGCGTTCGCAAGCAACGGGGACAGGGTCGCGATCCACTACCGGGAGTCGGCGGGCCCCGCCGCGCAAGCCCTGGAATCCCTGCCCGGCAGCGGGCACACGCTGGTCCAGGCCGACATCGCGGACCCGGACGCCGTGCGCCGCGCAGTGGACCAGGCATGCAAAACGCTCGGTGGGCTCGACATCCTCGTCAACAACGCTGGCGTCTTTACTCCCCACCCCATCAGGGAGGTCTCGTACGAGGAATGGCAGCAGGCTTGGCAGGCAACACTCGGCGTGAACCTCATCGGTGCGGCCAACGCCACCTGGTGTGCCGTCCAGCACATGATCGCCGGGGGCGGCGGGCGAATCATCAACGTTTCTTCGCGCGGGGCGTTTCGCGGCGAGCCGGGCCAGCCTGCGTACGGGGCGAGCAAGGCCGGCCTGAACGCTTTGGGCCAGTCACTCGCCCGCGCGCTGGCCCCGCACGGGATCGCGGTGGCGACGGTGGCGCCGGGCTTCGTGGAAACGGCCATGGCCGCCCGCCACCTCGACGGCCCGGCCGGAGACGCGATCAGGGCCGAGAGCCCATTCGGGCGAGTCGCCAAGGCCGAGGAGATCGCCGCCGCGGTGGTCTACCTGGCGTCCCCGGACGCCGAATGGGCCAGCGGCGCCATCCTCGACCTCAACGGCGCTTCCTACCTGCGCTCCTGACCGGCGGCGCGGCCCGTGCAGGTTCACCAGGACGGCCCGGCGGATCAGGAAGCTCTGAAGCACCCGTAAAAGCCCTGGACGCGGCAGTGACACGCACTTCCTCCAGGGCTTCCGACTGCCGTCCGGCCCTCGACAGCAACTCGTTCAACTGCTCTTTGTCAAGACGGGTATCGAGTTCAGCCCGCGCCCGCAACGTGCGCCATGCCGCGGCTTTGCCTTCCACACCAAGTCGCAGAAGCTCCAACTCCACCACGCTGCTCAGCGGTGACCGCCTCCGAAGAGAACCGTTGAGCTTCAACCTTCCTGCCTTTTCGGCCACCCACGCCGCATAGCTCTTGTACTGCCGGACCGGCAGGCTGAGCGCGGCCATCATGCTCCGCAGTGCAGTACGGTCGGCGGCCACATCGGCAGCAAAGCGCTCCAGCCTCTCGCCAGTATCTGAGCCCCGATGGGATGCCGCGGCCCGGCGCGCCAACTCCAGGCCGCCGGTGGCGCCAGCCAGATGGTCGTTGAGATAAATACCGAGCAGGGCCTGCTCGGAGCGGATGCCGCTTGCCGCGTTTCCAGTCGCCATCATGGCACCTCCCCGACGTACGCATGAGCTTCAGACTCCCCTATGCCACGAAAGGCTCAGATCATTCGGTCTCAGGTCGTCTTGTTGCTTCACGCCCTCGTGCTCGATTCGCCTTCGGGTAAACGTGCTTGAACGGTGCTCATCGCCCTCCGGACGCCTCATCCGTCCCTCATACACCGTCTTCCGCGGTCCGGCCCGCCGGGTTCTTCCTCCCGGCTCGTGAAAATCCGGGGACAGCGGGTTACGGCGCGCGCTGGGGGGTAAAGCGCACGCCCGAATCACCAACAAACGGGGACGGGGTTCCTCACAGCAGCACAAGGCGGCCGGCCAACTGCACTCGCTCGCCGACGAGATTCATGAGATGGCAGCGAAGGGCAGCCAGTCGGGCATGGCCACTGAGGTCGCACGGCAGGCGTCCGAGCGCATCCACGGGGCCGCCTCCTGGCTCGAACATCGGGAGCCGGGCGACCTGTTCGATGAGGTCCGGAATTTCGCCCGCCGGCGCCCGGGCGCTTTTCTTATCAGGCGCTGTGGTCGCCGGTGTGGTGGCAGGGCGGTTGACCAGGGGAGCGGCCGCCACAGCACGGTCAAGCGCACAGGCAAGTGGCGGTGCAGGAGCGAGCGAACACCCATCGTCTCGGCCAGGGCAGCCATGACCGGGCCCGCTCCGGGCGCCCATGCGGCACCAGGCGACTCCGGCCGCCGGGAGCCGCATCGGCAGTGGCCGAGGAGGCCCAATCAGCGGCGGGTGATGTAGCAGGCGGCGCCCAGGAAGGAAGGAACAGCCTGGCTGACCAGGCCAGGTCCTCTGGCAGCTAACGTGCGGGCGGGCCCGGCAAACCAGGGACCAGCAAGCCGGGCCCGCCATCGCCGCGTTCATGCTGTCCTGCCGCCTACAGGGCGGAACGTGCCAGCGAAGGTTCTGAACAAGTGGAAGCTGGCGTCCCATTCGCTTGCTGGGGTGGACCAGTACAGAGCGTAAGCGTGGTGGGCGTTGGCAAGTATGTTCCGGTTAAGTACGTGGACGAGCTGGCCGTTCTGGTAGTAGGTGAACTCCCAGTCGGCCGCCCGTTCGGCTTGGGCGTAGTGCACCGCCTGGAGGCGGATCCGGTGATAGCCGGGATACGTGCTGATGCGGGCGGCTTCCTGTTGCCGCCAGTCGGCCAGGGGATCGGGCTTGGGGTGAGTGGTCTGGGCGATGAGGAGGAACCTGCCGCTGTTCGGCTCCCGTACATAGACGAGATGCCCCTCATGTGAAACCAGCCAGCCCTTCGGCACGCCGATCGAGAACCCGGTCGGATCGTGGTACCAGAAGAACCCAGCAGGAAGCCTGGCCGATCCGCCGCTGCTACCCGGCGTCGCCGAATTTGGCGTGGGTGGGGCCGAGGTACCAGGGCTGGGGCGAGTGTGGGGTGCCTTCGACGCTGCCGGGGAGGCTAGCCAGTGGCCTGGTCCGCCCGCGATTGCGAGAATGACCGCCGCGATTACAGCGACGGCGGCGACACCAATGGCGACCAAGTCCCAGCGCGGAGTGCGGTGCTTGCGTCCGCGCAATTCGTCCGGTGCGGGAGATCCCGGTTGTGCGGGATCCTGCGCGGGCGCTTGCGGACGGGGTTCCAGCCCGGGGATAAGGGGTTGTTCGAGAGCCGTACTTCCTGCCGCCGCCCCTTGCCGCTCTGGCTGGGCCGCGGTCTTCATCGGGGGCAGTGGGCTGTGCTGGCGAGTCATCGCGTGGCTGCTGGGCGGCGGGCCAACTGCGCCCAACGGCAATGTGGCTTCTCCCCGCGAGGCGCTTCGTGCGGCATCGTTGTTTTCGGCGGCGCCTCGTAGCGCGCGCTCCACTTCTGCGCCATCAAGACGCGCATCCGGGTTCTTGCTCAGCAGTCCGCTGATCACCGGCCAGAGGGGCCCCGCGCGGCTTGGCGGATCCGGGTCGTCGCTGACGACGGCGGTGAGAACGGCTATCGTGCCGTCCCGGTCAAAGGGCGGTCGCCCCTCGACCGCAACGTACAGGGTGGCACCCAGCGACCACAGATCCGCAGCAACAGTGGCAGGCTCACCCCGGGCGCGTTCGGGCGCCATATAGGACGGGGATCCGATCAAGATTCCCGATGCGGTCAACGTCGGGCTGCCGTCCGCAACGGCCATGCCAAAGTCGGTGAGCACGACCTGGTCTTCGGGGCCGAGCAGGACGTTGCTGGGCTTCACGTCGCGGTGCAAGATGCCGGTGGCGTGCGCCGCCCGAATTGCAGCAAGGATCCCTAGCCCAACCTGGGCCGCCTTTCGCGGCGAGAGCGGGCCATCATCCCGCACCACATCGCTTAGCGACCGGTACGGGACAAGCTGCATCACTATCCACGGCCGGCCGTCGCGTTCGACGACGTCGAACACACCGACAATGTTCGGATGATTGAGTCTCGCCGCCGTCCGAGCCTCACGTAGAGCCCTCTGGCGAAGATTCTCTCGCTCCGCCGCGTCGAGTTGTTGCGGCCAGAGGATCTCCTTGACCGCCACGTCCCTATGGAGCAGCTCGTCGCTGGCGAGCCAGACAACGCCCATGCCGCCGCGGCCGATAACGGCCCGAAGTCGGTACCGCCCGGCGAGAACGTCTCCCGTCTCAGCAGGCCCCATGACCCTCGGCTACCCGGCGTCGGCACAAGCTAACGAGTGTAACGGCAACTGCATCGTGCGTTTGCCGCTACCAACATGCGTCATACCGCCAACGTCACGGCCCGGCCCCGTTAGTGACCGGGTGGGGGTCTTCGCGCCGACTGCGGCGCACTTTCTGAGCCCGGCGCAGCGGTTCTGGGTGTGCCAGGGGCTCGCCGCGATCTGCTTGGTTGTTCTCGCGGCTGTGACAGCGTGCGGCGCGCTCTGGGTTCTCCGCCGCCGTTTGGCATGATCAAAGACTGGATAGCATGGCGGGCGTGCCTGGGGCGGCAGCGGATTCGGCGGAGCGGTGGCGGCATGTGCGCGGCGTGTTGCGCACGCACCGGCACGAGCTGAGCGCGGTCGCGGCCCGGCTGTACCCGGACCTGCCGCGGGCCGGTGCCACGAATCTGCTGTCCCGGGCGGAGTGGATCCCGGAAAGGCCGCTCGCCCTGGATGACCTGCCGCTCAGTTGGGCCGGGGGCGCGGCGCCGGTCACTAACGGGGCGGGGCCGGAGTCGGCGCATGTGCGGCCCCGCGACTCGGCCACCTACGCCGAGGCGGTGGCGAGCCTCGACCGGCCCGCGCTGTTCGAGAACCGCCTTTGCTACCGGCCCGTGGAGGCGAGCCTAGTCGGCCGACCGGGCATCGGGATGAGCCAGATTAGGTACTTCGACGTGGTGAACGTCGGTCACGCCGTTGCGCACGAACTGGCCGCCGCCTGGGAGGACTCGCCTGCCGTCAGCACGATGGCTGGCCTGCCGCTGCGCGCGCTCGTCGGCGACCCGTGCGACCTGCCGGGCCGCCCGGCGCTGCTCGCCGTGACCACCCTCACGCTGCGCCGCGGCCCGGGTGGTGAGGCGTCCTTCCTGCTGCACTGGCGCGACCCTGCCAAGGTGAACCACGCCGGGGGCCTCTACCAGGTGATGCCCGTCGGAGTCTTCCAGCCGGTCGCGGACAGTCCGGCTGCCGTCGAGAACGACTTCAGCCTGTGGCGGTGCCTGGCCCGCGAACTCAGCGAGGAGCTTCTCGGCACCTCGGAGGAGTACGAGACCAGCGACGGCGTGCTCGACTACCAGGGCTGGCCTTTCTACCAGCGACTGACGCAAGCCAGGCGTGCGGGGAGGCTCACCGCCCATGCCCTCGGGATGGGTGTCGATCCATTGACGTTCGCCACCGACATACTGACCGTCGCCGTCTTTGACGCCGCCGTGTTCGACACCGCCTTTGACGGTCTGGTGACGCGAAACGCCGAGGGCCGGGTCATCACCGGGGCAGGGTCAGCGGGGCTCCCCTTCAACGCGGCCACGGTGACCCGCTTCAGCGATGGGCATGAGCCCATGCAGGCGTCCGGTGCTGCCCTGCTCCAGCTTGCCTGGCAGCACCGGCGATACCTGCTCGGCTGACTCGCCGCCTCAGCTGCGGAACTATTGGGGCGGGCCGATGGTGGCGGCCTCGGGCCCGAAGGCGTCCACGTACTCCTTGTGCACGGCCTGCCACCGGTCACCCGAGGTGAATGACGGTGCCGTGCCGTCGAGGGCCACTTCGAGGAAGTCGAGACAGGTGTGCCAGCCAGCGCCGTCTCGTGCCGCCTTTCCCAGTTCGTCGATCGTGTCCATCAGGATCAGCGTGCAGCCACCCTCGGCCTTGGTGAGCTCGAACCTGATGGTGTCGGTCCCCCACAGGAACTCCAGCAGGGACGGTGGCTCCGCCGCGAGCACCCGGCCATCGAACGCAGGCATGTCCACGCCCGCGTGCTCGAAGCGCAGGGGCGCCCCGGGTGTGAGCAGGTCCCCGACGATGCGCTGAGGAAACCATGCCTGCAGGTGCGCTGGTTCGGTGAGGGCCTGCCAGACCTTTTCGATGGGATGGGCCAGGTTGCGGGTGAAACGCAGCCGCCACTGCCCGGCCGCCAGCGTGTCTAGCTCACCGATCATGTCAATGCTTCCTCTCTTGCGGTTCGGGCTCGACCATCCGGTCAAGGTGGGATTCCAGGGCGTCCAGGCTCGACTCCCACATCGCCCGGTACGGGGCCAGCCAGTCCTCGACAGCGCGCAGGGGGTCCGGCCGCAGCCGGTACAGGCGCCGCTGCGCATCCACCCGGACACCGACGAGGTGCGCGCCACGGAGTACCTTCAGGTGCTTCGAAACGGCGGGCTGGCTCATGCCGAGCACCTCGACCAGTTCGCTCACCGAATGTTCCTGCCCTCGGAGCAGGTCGAGGATCCGGCGGCGGGTCGGCTCGGCAAGTACTTCGAAAACCATCGCCACCCGCTTGAGTATGCCCGACAGGTTATATGCCTGTCAAGGCATTAAAGCGTTCCGGGTAGCAGAGCAGCAGGGTTCCCCATGACGCGCGCAGCACGGGAATCCCAGCCCGGGATATCGCGCGCACGCGGGGCGAGGGCGCCGCTCGCCCCGCGCACAGGGGACCGGGTGTCATGGTTAGGCCGATTTCAGGCCCCGGCCGCCCGGATAAACCTCTGGTGCCTTCCGGCCGGGCTGGAGAATCACCTTCGTGCAGGCGTCTTCCTTCTTCTGGAAGATCTGGTAGCCGCGTGGCGCCTCTTCCAGCGGCAGGTAGTGGCTGGCCATGTCCTCGGTACCGAGCGGGTCTGACTCGTCGAGCAGGAGCGGCATGATCTCGTCCACCCACCGCTTGACGTGGCACTGGCCCATGCGCAGCTGGATGCCCTTGTCGAACATGTCCATCAGCGGCATGGGGTCCATGGCACCGCCATACACGCCGCTGATCGAGACGGTTCCGCCCCGGCGCACCGTCTTGAGCGAGTCCATCAGGACCCGCAGCCGGTCGATCCCGAACCTCTCTGCCACTGGCTTGCCGATGATGCCGGGCAGCATCCCAGCGAGATCCTGGCCGAGCTTGGCGAATGGTGCCCCATGGGCCTCCATCCCGACCGCGTCGATGACGCTGTCAGGCCCGCGGCCTTCCGTCTGATCGATGATGTACGCGGGCACATCGCCGACCTGCCTGACGTCGATGACCTCGATTCCGTGCCGGCGAGCCATCTCCAGGCGCTCGGGGACAAGGTCCACTCCGAAAACCCGTTCGGCCTCCATGACGCGGGCGCTGCGGGCGGCGAACTGCCCCACCGGGCCAAGCCCGAAAACGGCGACCGTGCCGCCCTTGGGGATGTCGGCGAACCGTGCTGCCTGCCAGGCCGTGGGCACGATGTCCGACAGGTAGACGAAACGATCGTCCGGCGGCCCCTCGGGCACCTTGATGGGCCCGAACTGCGCCTGCGGAACCCGGAGGTACTCGGCCTGGCCGCCGGGGACATGACCATAGAGCTTGGTGTAGCCGAAAAGGGACGCGCCCTTGCCCTGGTCACGATTTTGGGTTGTCTCGCACTGGGCGAAGAGTTGCCGCTCGCACATCCAGCATTGCCCGCACGAGATGTTGAACGGGATCACCACCCGGTCGCCGGGAGCGATGTGGTCCCGGGCCTGCGAGCCGACTTCCTGCACAATGCCCATGGGTTCATGGCCAACGATGTCGCCCGGTTCCATGAACGCGGACAGCACTTCATACAGATGCAGGTCGGACCCGCAGATGTTGGTGCTGGTGATCCGCACGATGGCGTCGGTGGGCTGCTGGAGTTTCGGGTCCGGGACTTCCTTGACTGCGATGTTGCGCTTTCCCTGCCACGTGACGGCCTTCATAGGCGCCTCACCTCCTGGTCTGCGTGATGGTCTCTTGGCTGCGGCGATGCCAGACACGCCTTCCCGAGGATGTTCTGCCAAAACAGGGGATCTTCGTCTCGCACCCAGCCTGAGACGTCACGGCATGCGCTCACGGGAAATGTCGTCACTTAAAGTATTTTCACAATCTCACTGTGTTATCGTGCGTCTGGCAGGGGCGGCCAGTTCGCCAACGGGGAGGGAGATCCCGAAATGACGTCCGACGCGCACGGCCAAACGCCGCTGGGCCCTCAGGACCCCTCCGGGAAGGCAGACGGCGAGCATGACTCCGGCTCCCGGTACGGGATCGGCCCGCAGCCTCAGCAGTGGGAATCATTCGGTGCCCAGTCTCAGCCGTGGGCACCACCAGGTGCCCAATCTCAGCAACCTCAGCCAGCGGTCGGCCGAAAGAGCCCGGCCGTGGGCGTGCTGCTTTCTTTCTTCGTCCCCGGACTGGGGTCGATGGTGAGCGGCAACGTTGGCATCGGGGTGACGATTCTCATCCTCAACATCGTCGGCTGGGTCCTTGTTATCGCCCTCATCGGCATTCCGATCGCGCTTGGCTCCTGGATCTGGGGGATGGTCGACGCCTACCTGTCAGCGCAGAAGTGGAACAAGGTGCACGATCTCAGCTAGCCAGGCGAGGTGCCCGCAGCGCGGGCAGATGGTTCGCGTCACAAACTGGCCAGGCGGTGGAGGATCAGGCGGGAGATGCCCGGTCACCCGAGCCGCAGGCGGGAGATGCCCGGTCACCCGAGCCGCAGGCGGGCACGGACCGGAAGATGATCGGAGCCGGCGGGCGGCAGGACCTCCCCGCCGCGGACGGTGACCCGGCGGTCCACCAGCACATGATCCAGTTGCAGCAGAGGCCGGTAGGCGGGGAATGTCTTGCCGCTCACCGCCGGGCGGTAACCGGCCGCGAGGCCGGTAACCGGTCCCGGCATGTTGAGGTCTCCAGCGATCACGGTGGCGATCTCATTTCCCTCCAGGCGGCGTACCAGTTGCAGTAGCTGAACCGGGCTGGCGAAGCGGTATGTGAGATGGGTGTTCGCGATGCGCAGCCTGCCCCCGCCGGGAAGCCGCACGGTGACAACTTGCGCTGCCCTCGGCGTGATGTCCCCGGGCGCCTGTACGAGGCGGGCCACCTCATAGGTGGTTACCGGCAGCGTGGTGAGCAGGGCAAGTCCCCACCGGCCCCGCCCCGTGTCACTGGCGATCCGCAACGTCCGCAGGTCGGTGCTGCTTACCAGATCGGTCCGGATGAGGTCAGCGCCGAGTGCACGGGCGATCTCGGCAACCGGATCGGCCTCGCCCTCAGCGTGCCAGGCTTCCTGAACGGCGATGATGTCGGCCTCGAACAGACGAAACGCCGCCGCCAGGTCGAAAGGCATCCCGTCCGCGCCTCGCCCGCCGTGCGCATTCAGGCTGGCGAGGACAACTTCCTGGTCGCTGGTCATAGCTGCCCCCGTAGCGCCACTCCCGGGAGCTAGCGGAGCCCAACCCGGCGCTGGAGGGCGAGCCGGATAAGCCGGTCCACCAGCGCAGGGTACTCAAGCCCGCTCGCGGCCCACATGCGCGGGAACATTGATGACGGCGTAAACCCCGGCATCGTGTTGAGCTCGTTGACCAGCAGCGAGCCGTCCGGGGTGTAGAAGAAGTCGACCCTGGCGAGACCCTCACATGAGAGTGCCTCGAACGCGGTCACGGCCATCGACCGCACTTTCTCGACCACAGCCGCCGGAAGGTCGGCCGGCACATTCAGCTCTGTGCCCTCATCGGGAAGGTACTTCGCCGTGAAGTCGTAGAACTGGTGCTCGCCGTGGACGACAATCTCGCCTGGCAGGCTTGCCTCGGGAGGCCTTTCGCCGAACCCCTCCAGCACGCCGCACTCGATCTCGCGGCCCGCTATGGCGGCCTCGACCATCACCTTGGGATCGTGCTTCCGGGCGGCCTCGACCGCGCTCTCCAGCTCGTCCTCGCCTACGACCTTCGTGATGCCGATGCTGGACCCGGACCTGGCTGGTTTCACGTACACAGGCCAGGAGAGATCCGTGATCTTTTCGATAACCCGCTTGCGATCCCGGTGCCAATCACGATCACGCACGACCACATAGCGCCCCACCGGGATGCCGTGGCTGGCGAGCAGCACCTTCATGTAGTGCTTGTCCAAGCCGGCAGCGCTGGCCAGCATCCCCGACCCGACATAAGGGACTCCGGCGAGCTCCAGCAGCCCCTGGACCGTGCCGTCCTCACCAAACGGGCCATGCAGCAACGGGAACACGACGTCGACCTGACCCAGCTGGCGAGGGACCTGGCCGGCTGCGAGCGTCACCAGTCCGCGGGCTGACGGGTCTGCGGGGAGTGCCAGAGCGGTCCCGGTCTCATCGACCGAAGGAAGCTGCCCAGCCTCGATGGCGAACCGCTTTGGCTCGTCGGGCGCAAGAACCCAACGGCCATCCCGCGCTATGCCGACCGGCACCACCTCGTACCTGTCGCGGTCGAGTGCCCCAAGGACGCTGCCTGCGGTGACGCACGAGACTCCGTGCTCGGGGCTGCGGCCGCCGAATACCACCGCCACCCGGGTCCGGGGCGGTGCCGACGTTCCGCCCGCGTTCTGGGACATGGCGGCCACGTTACCGTGTCCGGCCGGCCCAAACGGCGTTCGCACTGGCCCGAACCCCCACCTGGGACGGGGGCTCGGCAGCAGGCCAGCCGTGCCGGGATGGTCAGCAGTCGTAGTAGAGCTCCAACTCAGCACCGCCCCCGTATCGGTGCAGGTCACAGCGGGAATCAGGGCTCTGGCCTGCCGAAACTCACCGTTGGTGAGCGTTGGCAAGCGTTGGCGGGAGACGTTGTTTTGCGGGCATCCTGCGGACTTTTCGCGGACTCAGCTTTCCGCCACGTAGGTTCCTTTGCCGGTCACGACGATCACCAGGCCGCGCTCCCGCAGCTCCCGTATCGCCCGGCGGACCGTCATCCGCGCCGCGCCGTAGTGCTCGGCGAGGGCGGCCTCGCCCGGCAGCCGCGCGCCCGGTGCCAGCTCGCCCCGCTCGATCTGCCCGGCGATGTCGTCGGCGATCTGCACGTAGACCAGCCGCGGGCCGTGCGGGTCGAACCGTGGTCCGTCGTCTGTCATGACCGTCACCGTAGACACCTCCTGACGTGCATAAACACATGACTAACCCTACAGGGTGATGTAGCGCGCTGTAGACGTATACATAGTGGGCGGCGTAGCGTGACAAGTCCCGCACAAAGCGGGACGCGGCCAGCGAGTGACCGCCAGCCGCGTCCCTGGGCACCAGTCCTGCAGAGAGGACCAGCACCGTGAATGAATCATCCCCCACCCCACCGCAGCCGTACAGCCACAGGATCAGGGTCGCCGGGCAGATCGGCGACGCCAGGGAAACCCTCGCCGCCGGGCAGGAGACACCCGGCTGTGAAGGCATGGCCCGTTACACGGGCAAGCTCGAAGCGCTGCTCAAGATGGTCTGCGACAGCGCCGAGCATGTGCTGGACAGCGCGTCATGAACGAGAACGAGATCATGACCGCGGTCATGGGACGCGACTGGCCCAACTGGCAGATCTGGTTCGTGCCCCGCGCGGTCGGGCCCACGTCGTGGCACGCCTGCCGGTGGGATGACCCGGAGCGCCGGGTGCTGACCGCGTACTCGCCAGCCAAACTGGCGGAGTTGCTTGAGGCCGAGGTAGCGCCATGACCAGCACGCCGGCCACGATCACCCGCCTCAAAGTCCACTACGGCGACAGGTGGCTGATCCGGGAGGTTCGCTCCGGCCATGGCTGGACCGCCCGGCACCGCGAGACCAGGACGGTCGTGTTCGCCTCCACACCGCAGGGGTTAGAGACCGTGCTGAGGGAGACCGAACACGCGGAAGGGAGATGGGCATGAGCCGCTACCGGCGCCGCCGGGCACGGCTGTACCTCCGTGGCCACCTCGGCTGCTCGGTGCCGCTCTTGATCGGTACCACGGTACTGATCAAGGTCCTGGCGCTGGTGCTCACGTGACCGCCTCAGACGGCCGCCCGGCGGGGCGGCCCGGATCTGCATTTGCGGTTCGAGATGCGCGGCGGCATCCCGCAGTGCCGCGAGGTGTTCCTGCAGAGCCACCCCGATGGCCGCGAGGTCCGGGCGGCCGACCTCCCATCGGCCGCTGATCTGGAGCTGTACAGCGAGATCGCCTGCGAGATGGTGGCGCTGCACGTCACCGAGGACCTGCCCGGCGGCGGCGTGATGGCCGCGCATTCTGGCTCGCAGCCGGACCTGGCCGTCGTGGCGAAGGGCGTCAGGCGGGTGCGCAGGAACACGCGCCGCCAGCTGTCCGACGACCGGCTCCCCGAGGTCGCCGAGGTGTACCGGGCCAGCCCGGGCAGGCCCACGGCGGCGGTCGCTGAGCGGTTCAGCATCGCGCTGCGCACCGCATCCCTGTACGTGAAACGCGCCCGGGACGCCGGGCTGCTGGAAGAGGCAAAACATGCAAGCGTCAAGAAACGCCCTGACGGCCGGTGGCGCGCCCGGTACCGGGACGCCGCCGGGAAGGAGCACGCGCGCCATTTCGCCCGCAAGGTGGACGGGCAGCGCTGGCTCGATGCGGTCACCGCCAGCGTGCTCGCCGGGACCTACGTCAGCCCGGCCACGGCGCGGACCACCGTCGCGCAATGGTGCGGCACATGGCTCGCCGGGTACGCCACCCGCCGGGCGTCGACGGTCCGCGAGGCCCGCACCCACGTGAGGCAGATCACCGCCGAGTTCGGGGACATGCCGCTGGCCGCGGTGCGCCCCTCGCACGTGAAGGCGTGGAGGGCGCGGCTGCGCGCCGGAGGGCTGTCGGCCAGTTACGTCTACGCGCTGCATTCCCGGCTGGCGCAGATCATGGGTGACGCGGTCCATGACGGATCGTGCCCCGGTCGCCGTGCTCGCGCCGGACCTCACCCGGCGCCGGGAAACAGCGTCCCTACGTGGCGACCACGGTGCAGGTGTGGGCGCTGCATGACGCGATGCCCGAACACCTGCGGGCCGCCATTCTGCTGGCGGCGTTCGCCGGGGTGCGGGTGGCCGAGTCGTGCGGGCTGCGTGTGGCGGATGTGGACTTCATGCGCGGTGTGATCCATCCCGCCGTGCAGTGGCCCGCCGAGGACCTGAAGACCGAGATCAGCCGCACGGCCGTCCCCATCGCGTCGTCGATGGCGCTGGAGCTGTCCGCGCACGTGCGGGACTGGCCGGGCCCGGCGCTGCTCACCGGCGGCGACGGCCGCCAGCTCTCGCCGTGGGCGCTGGAGCGCGCCTTCCGCGCGGCCCGGGGCACCGTGGGCGGCCTCCCGGCGGATTTCCGGTACCACGACCTGCGGCACTACTTCGCGTCGCTCCTGATCGTCTCCGGCAACGACGTCAAGACCGTCCAGGCCAGGCTGCGGCATGCCTCGGCGAAGACCACTCTCGACACCTACGGGCACCTGTGGCCCGATAGGGACGAGTCCACCCGGGCCGCCGTCGAGGCGGTGTTCGCCGGTCGTGCGGACTCTGCGCAGACTGAGGCTGGCCCGCGATGACGTTCCCGCAGGCCAGCCGTGCCGGGACGGTCAGCAGTCGTAGTAGAGCTCGAACTCGTGGGGGTGGGGGCGGAGCCGGATCGGGTCGAGTTCGCTGGTGCGCTTGTAGTCCAGCCAGGTCTCGATCAGGTCGGCTGTGAAGACGCCGCCGTCGAGGAGGTACTCGTGGTCGTCTTCGAGTGTGTCCAGCACCTTCTCCAGCGATCCGGGCACCTGCGGGATTGACAGCGCCTCGTCCGGCGGCAGTTCGTACAGGTCCTTGTCGACCGGCTCCGGTGGCTCGATCTTGTTCCTGATGCCGTCGATGCCGGCCATGAGCATGGCCGAGAACCCCAGGTATGGGTTACAGGCCGGGTCGGGAACGCGGAACTCCAGCCGCTTGGCCTTGGGGTTCGAGCCGGTGATCGGGATCCGGACGCAAGCGGACCGGTTGCGCTGCGAGTAGACCAGGTTGACCGGGGCCTCGAAACCGGGCACCAGCCGGTGGTAGGAGTTCACGGTCGGGTTCGTGAAAGCCAGCAGCGAGGGCGCGTGCTTGAGCAGCCCTCCGACGTAGTACCGGCCGACGTCAGACAGCCCGGCGTAGCCGACCTCGTCGTAGAAGAGCGGCTCGCCGTCCTTCCAGAGGCTCTGGTGGCAGTGCATCCCCGAGCCGTTGTCACCGAACAGCGGCTTGGGCATGAAGGTCACGGTCTTACCCGCCGCCCGGGCCACGCTCTTCACCACGTACTTGTAGAGCATCAGGCTGTCGGCCATGTGCAGCAGCGGGGCAAACCTGATGTCGATCTCGGCCTGGCCGGCGGTGCCGACCTCGTGGTGCTGCATCTCCACCGGCACGCCGCAGGTGATGAGCATGCGTACCATCTCGGAGCGGAGATCGGTGTAGTGGTCCATCGGGGGGACGGGGAAGTAGCCGCCCTTGTAGCGGGGCTTGTAGCCGAGGTTCCCGCCGTTCTCCTCTCGCCCGGTGTTCCAGGCTCCCTCGATCGAGTCGAGGTGGTAGAAAGCGCTGTTCTCCCTGGTCTCGAAGCGGGCGGAGTCAAAGATGTAGAACTCCGCCTCGGGCCCGAAGTAGACGGTGTCCGCGATGCCTGTGCCGCGCAGGTAGTCCTGCGCCTTGCGGGCCACGTTGCGCGGGTCGCGCGTGTAGGGCTCGCTGGTGAGCGGGTCGTGGACGAAGAACGTGAGGTTCAGGGTCGGGTGCTGCCGGAACGGGTCGAGGACCGCTGTGGTCGGGTCCGGCAGGAGGAGCATGTCGGACTCGTGGATCTGCTGGAAGCCCCGGATCGAGGACCCGTCGAACATGAGCCCGTCGGTGAAGACCTTCTCGTCGAAGGACTCCACCGGAACGGTGAAGTGCTGAACCGTCCCTGGCAGGTCGCAGAACCTGACATCGACGAACTGCACCTTGTTGTCGCCGATGAACTTGAGTACCTCGCCGGCGTTCGTGAACATCAACCCTCCCTGACCGCTGCCGCCTGTCCGCCCTGCGCCTGGTTTTTCCTGCCGCAGGAACGTTTCGGACGCTATGCGCTCGCCGTTTCCGGGCAGTGTCCCGAGTGTTTCACGGGTGTTAAGCCTCGGTGCGGCAACCGGGCCGGCTCGTTTGCGCACGCCATGAAATCGCGACGGTCGCGTCACGGTGCCTGCGGCGCGCGGGATACCGTGGGTCCGTGGCAGGCTCATTGCTCGGCGACGAGCGGGCGCCGGACGACGGCCAGGGCTATCCGGGCGAGCGCTTCGGGCTCCCCAGGGAGGGAGCCCGTTCGGTTTCCGGGATGGGGCGGCGTTTGCTGGCTCTCCTGATCGACTGGCTGCTCTGCTCGGTCATCGCGCTGGCGGCTTTCAGGTCCCAGTTCTGGACGCTGCCCATTTTCGCGGTGGAGACCTACCTGCTCACCGCGCTCACTGGCCTGACCATTGGCAAACGCGTGGTCGGTATCCGGGTCGCGAGCATGGGCGGCAGGCCGGTCGGATTCTGGTGGGCGCTTGTGCGCACGCTGCTCCTGCTCGCTGTGGTCCCGCCGCTGATCACCGACCGCGACCTGCGCGGCCTCCATGACCGTGCGGCCAACACCATCGTCATCCGGATGTAGCTGCCCTGGGTGAACGGCTCACGCCAAAACCCGGGGCAGCATGCCTTAGCGGAAACGCGGGCGGGGTGGCTTTGGCATCCGCCCCGTCTTCGGCATGGGGCCCTTGGGTGCCTGCAGCGACTGCGGCAGGGCGTTGAGCCGGAAGTTCAGTTCCGCGACCGCGGGGCCCTTGAGGTTGCGTGGCAGCCGCATCAGCTTGCGCTGAATCTTCCGGATCGGGACCTGGCCGTCCTCGCTGCCCACCTGGAAGTCGTAGATGGGCACGTCATAGGCAATCCGGGAGATGCGCCTCTTCTCCGCCGCTAGCAGGCTGGGCAGCCGGGTGGGGGAGCCCTCACCCACCAGAACCACACCGGGCTTGCCCACCGCCCTGTGTACGACGTCCAGGTTGCGGTTGGCGGACACGGCCGGGGTCACCGTCCAGCCACCCCGCATGCTCTGCAGGATCGCGGCCGCCCCGCCTGGCTGGCCCTCCACCGCCGCGTACTGCGCCGACTGTGCGTACCTGCCAAACGTGATCATGGCGGCCAGCACCCCGAGGAGTACCCCGAGCGGAGCGAGCATCGCCAGCAGGCCGGTCAGCACGCCGGCGACCACGACAACGACGAGCACGCCGACCCCGGCGAGCGCGACGATCGGAAGGGCACGGGGATTCGACTTACGGATCAGCCCCGCCACGAGACGGATCTGCTGAATGCGGCCCATGTCCGCTGGGTCCGCTCCGGTGTTCCGTTTCGCCGCGCCTGCGGGCTTCTTCGCCATGGAGGGCAGGATATGAGAACAGGTGCCTCAGCGGGAAACCAGCCCGGCTGATTTTCCAGACACCGAACGCTGGGCCAGCGCTTCCCGGTACAGCCTTCCCGCCCGGTAGGACGAGCGGACGAGCGGGCCGGACATCACACCCGCGAAACCTAGGTCAAGGGCCGCCTCGCGCCATTGGGCGAACTCCTCCGGCGGTACCCACCGCTCGACCGGGTGGTGGCGCTGCGACGGCCGCAGGTACTGCGTAACCGTGAGGAGGTCGCAGCCTGCCCGGTGCAGGTCGGTCATGGCCTGGGTGATCTCTTGCTCCTCTTCCCCCAGGCCGAGGATCAGGTTGGACTTGGTCACCAGCCCCGCTTCGCGCGCCCGGGTGAGCAGTTCCAGCGACCGTTCGTAGCGGAAACCGGGCCTGATCCGGCGGAAGATCCTCGGGACGGTCTCGATATTGTGAGCCAGCACCTCGGGACGGGTGGCGAACACCACCGCCAGGCGTTCGGCGTCGTTATTGAAATCGGGAATCAGCAACTCGACGCCGCACCCTGGCACGGCCGAGTGGATCTCCGCACAAGTCTGGGCGTACAGCCACGCGCCGCCGTCGGGCAGGTCGTCCCGGGCAACCCCGGTGACGGTCGCGTAGCGCAGCCCCATCGCCGCGACCGACTCGGCCACCCGGCGGGGCTCGCTGGTGTCGAGCGGGTCGGGCTTGCCGGTGGCGATCTGGCAGAAGTCGCAGCGGCGGGTGCACGCATCGCCGCCAATGAGGAACGTGGCCTCACGGTCCTCCCAGCACTCGAAGATGTTGGGGCAGCCTGCCTCCTCGCAGACCGTGTGCAAGCCCTGGCTGCGGACGAGGTTCTTCAGCGCGGTATATTCCGGCCCAGTCCTGAGCCGGGTTTTGATCCACGGCGGCTTGCGCTCGATGGGCGTCTGGCTGTTGCGGGCTTCGATGCGGAGCATCCGGCGCCCTTCGGGTGCGAGTACCACGCCTCCAGGGTACGTCCCGGTCAGCGGGGTGCGACGAGGCAGGCGGTGCCTGCCGGAAGGGGAAGGCCATGATCTTGTCCACCATGAACGACCTGCCGGGTTATGAGATCACCGAGGTCCTCGGTGAAGTGTTCGGTATCACGGTGCGGGCGCGGAACGTGGGCTCACAGATCGGTGCAAGCTTCAAGTCACTGGTCGGCGGTGAACTGCGGGGAATGACCAAGATGCTGGCTGACAGCCGGCTCCAGGCACAGGACCGGCTGACCGAGGCGGCCGAGGCCAGGGGGGCGGACGCGGTGCTCGCCTTCCGGTTCGACGCCAGCGAGTTCCAGGTAGGGCAGGAGATCTGCGCGTACGGCACGGCTGTGAAGATCCGGCGGCTCGCCGGTTAGCGTGTAGTTCGCGGCGTGGTGCGCCGGTAAGACCGGCAATCATGGGGCGGCGTGACAGGCTGCCGGATATCGATGTGACGAGCACGGGTCTTGTCGGGGAACATGGGGCGCATGCCAACCCAGTTCGATCCGCCGTCAGGGACCCGTGACTTCCTTGCTCGCGAGTACGAGAGCCGGGAACGAGCCTTCGCGCAGATCCGGTCGGTGTTCTCGCGCTATGGTTTCGAGCCGCTCGCCACGCCGGCGTTCGAGCGCCTTGATGTGCTCCTGGGCAAGTACGGGGAAGACGGCGACAAGCTCATCTTCAAGATCTTGCGCCGTGGTGAGCACGAGCAGTCCGGCGAAGCCGACCTTGCCCTGCGTTACGACCTGACGGTGCCGCTGGCGCGGGTGGCCGCCGCGTACGGCAGCCAGCTGCCAACCCCTTACAAGCGTTACGCGATGGGGCCGGTCTGGCGGGCGGACCGGCCTGGCCGGGGGCGGTTCCGCGAGTTCGTTCAATGCGATCTCGACACGCTGGGCTCCGCGTCGTCGCTCGCCGACGCTGAGGTCATGTGCGCGGTGCACGACGTGCTCACGGAGCTTGGAATCACGGACTTCCGGTTCCTGCTGAACTCGCGGCGGGTGCTGGCCGGGCTGCTCGAGGTGTTCGGGGTGCCCACCGAACTCGGCCCCGGTGTGCTCATCACGCTGGACAAGCTGGACAAGCTGGCGCCGGGTGAGGTCAGCTCCGAACTGGCCGCCCGGGGGCTGCCGCCAGCCAAGGCGGCTGAACTGGTGGGGGCTTTGACCGCTGCCGGCGCCGACGAGCAGATACGGGATGCGCTGAAGGTCAGCGAGGAGGGTGCGGCGGGGCTGGACGAGGTGAACAGGGTACTGTCCCTCATCGCCGGGCAGGTTCCCACCTCACGCGTCACATTCACCCCGCGGATGGTGCGGGGCCTGAGCTACTACACCGGGCCGATCTGGGAGGTGGCCGCGAGCGGGGTGCCCGGGTCCATCGCGTCGGGCGGGCGTTACGACCACCTCATCGCACAGCTGGGCGGGCCGGATGTGCCCGCCACCGGCGGGTCGCTCGGCATCGAGCGGATCCTGCTGCTGCTGCCTCCGCCCGAGAGCGCGCCCGGCCGGCTGGACGTCGCGGTCACGATCATGGACGAGCGTTGGGCGGCGAGGAGCTTCGCGTTCGCCGCGGCGGCGCGTTCGGCGGGGTTGCGCGCCAGCGTCTACCTGGGCGCCTCGGGCAAGCTGGGGCGCCAGCTCAAGTGGGCGAGTGACGCCGGTGCCCGGTGGGCGCTGATCCACGGCAGCGCCGAGGAGGAGGCGGGCACGGTCACCGTGCGCGACATGACCACCGGGGAGCAGTCCTCGGTCCCCGCGAGCGCGCTAGCCGGCCACCTCGCGGAACTGGCGGCCGCCCTGCCCGGCTAGCGCGTACAGCGAGTGTTCCCGCCGGAAACCGGGTCGTGATCATGGGAAAGTGGGGGCCCTGGCCCCCACTTTCCCATGATCACGACCCGGGAAGAGCCCTGGCTTAGCCGGGCGTGGGGCTGAGTTCGATGGCGGGCAGAAGGTCGGCCGTGCCGTTGACGCTGCGCCAGCTCATGTCGCCAAGGACGTCGGCGAGGTGGGGCTCGACCAAATTGGTCATGTCGGCAACGGTTACGGGCCGCCCCGCTTCGGCGGACAGGGAAGTGACCCCGGCGTCACGGATCCCGCACGGCACGATCCGGTCGAACCAGCCCAGGTCGCAGTCGCAGTTGAGGGCGAAGCCGTGCATGGTGACGCCACGCGAGACCCGGATGCCGATCGCTCCGACCTTCCGCTCCTGAGTCCTGGCCCCGGAACCGGCTGGCCCGCCATCGACGACCCACACGCCGCTTCGGCCGTCGATCCGGGTGGTGACAACTCCGACATCGGCGCATGCCCGGATCAGCGCCTCTTCGACGGCGCGCACATAGGCGATGACATCGACCGGTTCGGCCAGTTTCACGATGGGATACCCGACCAGCTGGCCGGGCCCGTGCCAGGTGATCTTGCCACCGCGGTCGACATCGATGACCGGGATACCGGGGTCGGTGATGGGCCGGTCAAGCAGGCTTGTCCGCTTGCCTGCCGTGTAGACCGCCTCGTGCTCCAGCAGCAGGCACGCGTCTGGGATGGCACCGCTGACGCGCCGCTCATGCAGACGCCGCTGCAGATCCCAGCCGTCGAGGTAAGGAACCGCGCTGCCGCCGAACCCGCCGTGGATGAAGACTAGCTCGCCGTTCACGCCGCCAGCCTATAGCGCCTCTGCCAGCGGCCTCGGGGTGAGCAGTCCTGGCAAGGTCAGGGGACTTTGCGCTCTTACTTTTGCAGGCGTCAAATATTTTTACTTTTGCAGGCGTCAAATATTTTCCGCGTCCTGTTTGTTCATCTATCAGCAGGAAGTTCTGCAAGAGAAGTTCGGCGAGAAGGGGGAACTTAGTCCGTATGGAAGAGCGCTGCGGCCCCGATCGGCAACCCGGATGTGCACAGCGTGACCAGGAAAGGGATTGAGGGATGTTCGACGAGGCCGAGCTGCGGCGGATGAGCCACCAGGAACGCGCAAGACTCACGCGGGCCCTGGCGAGGCTGGACGCGCCGCGACCGTTGGCAAACCCCGTTTACCAGCGGCGCCGGAGGCTCGTCATCGCGTTCACCCTGCTGTGTGTGCTGGTACTGGCTGTCTGGATTGGGGTGCTCGCGGTCACCCTGCCGCCCCACTACCGGTCGGGCGGCTGGCGGACCGCCTGGGTGGGATTCGACGCGGCGCTGCTTCTTGTCTTCGCGGCGGCCTCGTGGGCGGCCTGGCGCAGGCGGCAGATCCTCATCATGTGCCTGGTGGTGCTCGCCACCCTGCTGTGCGCTGATGCCTGGTTCGACACCACCCTGGACTGGGGTACCCGGGGTTTCATGCCCAGTCTGCTCACGGCGCTTCTGGTCGAGCTGCCACTCGCAGGGGTCATGCTCCTGGGCACCCGCCGGCTGATGCGGCTCACCGTTCGGCGGCTGGAGGCCCTGGAAGGATTGAGCGGGCCGCTGCCGTTCTGGCGTGTGCCCTTGTTTGGCGATGAGTCGCTGGGCTACCGGCACCTGTGGCCGCAGCGCGGGGCAGAGTGCGCAGAGTCGCCAGACGGCGACAGTCCCGCGGGGCCCCGCCACGAAGGCGAACCCCATCCCGCCCATGAACCACGGAGCCTGCCCCGGCTGGCTGACGTGGGCCCCAGGACGGCAGCCGGGGCACACCCAACGCTGCCGGCCGCAGCGGAGGTGGAACGGCGCGCCGAGGCCAGCTAGGGCTCGCCAGCGGCCGCTGGATTCACCCCGTCGCGAACGCCCATCGCGCCGCGGACTGCACGCAAGCACGATAGGGCCATGGGCCGGTTCGCTTCCCATGACGGCACCGAAGTCGCTTACCGCACGCTGGGCCGTGGCAACCCGCTGGGCGGTGGGCGGCTGCTGGTCCAGTTCCCACATGGGCAGGTAGCCGTCCAGCCCGGGGCCGGTCATTTCCCATGGCTGGACGACGCGGCGTGGTTCCGCGCCGCCATCACAGCCTTCCTGGGCTGACCCGGACCAGCCGGGGCCGGCGCCTGCCTGGGGAGGCTGGGAGGCACGTGGACAGGTTCAGCGGGTGGGGGACAGTTCGGCGGCTAGCGCGCCGTCCAGGTCTGGAGTGCGGTACTGGTAGCCCGCTGCCAGCAGCCGCCGTGGCATCACCCGGGCGCTGGCGAGAAGGTCACTGCTGACACCGCCGACGGCAACCCTCAGCGCGGGGGTAGGCACCGTGAGCACAGCGGGCCGGTGCAGGGCGGCGGCCAGCCGCGCGGTGAACTCCGCATTGCTGACCGGGCCGGGAGCGGTCATGTTCACTGGGCCGGAGATCTCCGGCTGACCGAGCAGGAACCGCACCACGTGGGTCAGTTCGGTCAGCGCGATCCAGCTCATGACCTGGGTCCCGGGTCCCAGCCGGGCGCCGAGCCCGAGCCGGAACAGTGGCACCAGCCGGGGCAACATCCCGCCACGGTGCGAAAGGACGATGCCGGTCCGCATCCGCACCACCCGGATGCCCGCCTTCGCGGCAGGCTCGGCCGCCGCTTCCCAGTCGCGCACCACCCCGGCCAGGAAACCGTGCCCGGCGGGCGCGGACTCGTCCACCTCTTTCCCGCCGGTGTCCCCGTACCATCCAACAGCAGAACCACACAGCAAAACGCCTGGCGGTGCGCTCATCCCCGTGAGCGCGCCGACGAGTGCCCGGGTGCCCTGGACCCGGCTTTCCCTGATCTCGGTCCGATAGCTCTCCGTCCAGCGCCGGCCGGCGACCGCGGCCCCTGCCAGGTGGATGACGGCGTCCACACCCGCTAGTGCGGTCGGGCTGATCGCCCCGCTCGCACCGTGCGGATCCCAGCTGAGCTCGTCGTCGTGCGCCGCCGGGCGGCGGACGAGCCTGATCACCCGGTGGCCGTCCGCCCGCAGCGCCTCGGCAAGGGCAGTGCCGATCAGCCCGGTCGAGCCGGTAATGGCGATCTTCATGTCCTGGACACCCCCGGCCGAGCGGTGGCTGGTTTGGCGCGCGGCGGCTGGCTCGCGGACTGTGGCGCGGCCCCCGAACCCAGTCCGGATTGCCGCTAGAGGCCTAGTTCGGATTCGAAGGCGCCCTCTTCCAATCGCTCCTTCACGGTGCCGAGGAAGCGGGCCGCGTCGGCGCCGTCGATAAGCCGGTGATCGTAGGTGAGTGCCAGGTAGACCATCGAGCGCACCGCAACGACCTCGCCGAGCGCCGGATCTTCCATCACCACCGGGCGCTTGACCACGGCACCGGTGCCAAGGATGGCGACCTGCGGCTGGTTGATGATCGGCGTGTCGAACAGGGCGCCACGGCTGCCGGTGTTGGTGACCGTGAACGTCCCGCCGGCGAGGTCATCCGGGCTGACCTGCCCGGCCCGGGTCCGCTGTGCGAGGTCTGCGATTTTCCGCGCCAGGCCACCGATGTTCAGGTCGCCGGCGTTGCGGATCACTGGCACCATGAGCCCGCGCTCGGTGTCTACCGCCATCCCGAGGTGCTCGGCATCGTGGTAGGTCACCTGGCCTGCCTCGGTGTCGATGACGGCATTCAGCTTGGGGTGGATCTTGAGCGCTTCCACCGCGGCGAGTGCGAAGAACGGCAGGAACGACAGCTTCACGCCCTCGCGGGCCTCGAAGTCCGCCTTTGCCGTCTCGCGCAGTCGCGCGATCTCGGTGATGTCTGCCTCGACCACAGTCGTGAGCTGCGCCGAGGTCTGGAGCGATTGGACCATGCGCTGGGCGATGAGCTGACGTGACCGCGACAGCCGCGCGGAGGTGCCACGCAGGCTGGACGGGACCATAACCCGGGAGGCAGCAGCGGGACCCGCCGCCGCCGCGGGTGCCTGCGCTGCCCCCGGCGCGTGGCCGGCTGAGGTGACAGGCACAGCCTGGGCGGCGGCGTGCTGCTGGTCCCGCAGGACCTTGGCAGCCTCCAGCACGTCCTGCTTCCGGATCCGGCCGCCAACGCCCGTGCCGGTCACGTTGGCCAGGTTCACGCCATGCTCGGCGGCGAGCTTGCGCACGAGCGGGGTGACATAGGGGCCTTCGGCCGGTGGAACGGCCGGCGCGGCGGATGGTGCTGGCGTCGGCGGAGGAGGTGGCTGTTCGCCGAATGTGGTCCGGGCCGGTGCCGTAGCGGGTGGGGCGGGTGCCTGCGCCGGGGCCGCCGTTGCCTCAGCAGGTGGGGCAGGTGCCTGCGCCAGGGGCGCCGTGGGTGGGGCAGGTGCCTGCGCCGGGGGCGCCGCGGGTGGGGCGGGTGCCTGCGCCGGGGGCGCCGGTGCCACACTGGCCTGCGCCGGCTGCTCTGCCTGGCCCGCGGCCGGTGGTGCGGCCGGCGCCGTGGGCAGGTCCGTCTCAGCGGCCGCGGGGGGCGCTGCCGGGGCGCCGTCCGCTGGCAGGTAGCGCTCCTCCCGGTTCCCGAAGTCCGCTGGCGGCTGCGGCGTGTACCCGGGGCCGGGTGGCCCGTAATCGGGGGCAGGCGGCTGGTAGCCCTGCTCGGGCTGGTAGCCCTGCTCGGGCTGGTAGCCCTGCTCAGGCTGGTAGCCCTGCTCAGGCTGGTAGCCCTGCTCAGGCTGGTAGCCCTGCTCAGGCTGGTAGCCCTGCTCAGGCTGGTAGGACGCGGGGTACTCGGGCGCGACCTCTGCTGGAGACGGTGGATAGCCGGCCTGCGGGGCTGGTGGCGGAGGCGGCCCATACTCTGGCCCGCCCTGTGCCGGCTGCGCGGCGGGCTCGGCCGGTGCGCCCCGCTCTTGCAGGCTGGCGTCCCCCTCACCGGTGACTCCCCCAGCGGGGACAGCCGCCGCCGCGGGCGCATCATCGATGATCGCGAGCTGGGCGCCGACCGCGACCGTCTCATCCTCGGCGACCGCGATCCCGCGCAGGATTCCCGAAACCGGAGAGGGTATCTCTGTGTCTACCTTGTCCGTGGAGACTTCGAGCAATGGCTCGTCTGCCTCCACCCGCTCGCCCTCCTTCTTCAGCCAGCGCGTGACCGTGCCCTCGGTGACGCTCTCGCCAAGCTGGGGCATGGATACAGTGACCGACATTGTTTCTGCCGACTCCTTCGCTGCTGAGATCTGGTGGTTGCGGACGGGGGAGTGCCTGCCGGTCAGGCGTGCACGTGCAGAGGCTTTCCGGCCAGCGCGAGATGCGCCTCGCCGAGTGCCTCCGACTGGGTGGGATGCGGATGGATGAGCTGTGCCACGTCTGTCGGCACCGCTTCCCAGTTGTAAATCAGCTGGCCTTCGGCGATGAGCTCGCCGACCCGGGAGCCAACGAGGTGCACGCCGAGCACCGGGCCGGGCGTGCCGGACTCGCCGTCAACAGCGGCGATGATCTTGGCCGCACCCTGGGTCTGCAGGATGACGCTCTTGCCGTTGCCCCCGAGGTTGTAAGTGAACTCTGTGGTTTCGATACCGCGCTCTGCCGCAGTCGCGGAGGTGATGCCAACCGAGGCGACCTCCGGGTCGGAGTAGGTGATCCGGGGCGCGCCATCGTAGTCGATCGGAGTCACGCCGAGCCCGCTGACCTGCTCGGCGACCAGGATTCCCTCGGCGAAGCCGACGTGTGCGAGCTGGAGCCCTGGGGTGAGGTCACCCACGGCGGAGATGGTTGGGACATTGGTGCGGCAGTACTCGTCCACCAGGACGAAACCCCGCTCCATCGTCACGCCGGCCTCGTCGTAGCCGAGCCCGGCGGATACCGGGCCGCGGCCGACGGCGACCAGCAGCAGCTCGGCGTCCAGCGTCTTCCCGCCCTCCAGCGTGACCGTCACACCGTCCGAAGTGTCCTTGACCCCTTCGAACCTGGCCCCTATCTGGTAGGCGATCCCGCGCCGCCGGAATGCCCGCTCGAGCAGCTTCGAGCTCGACTCGTCTTCGGGCGGGAGCAGGTGAGGGAGCATTTCGACGATGGTCACTTCGCTGCCGAACGAGCGCCACACACTGGCGAACTCCACCCCGATGACCCCGCCGCCGAGAACGACAACCGACTCGGGTACCCGGTCGAGCCGCAGGGCATGGTCGCTGGTGATCACCCGCTCGCCGTCGATGGCAAGCCCAGGCAGGCTTCTCGGCTCCGACCCGCTCGCCAGCACCACATGTCCGCCCTCGTACACGTCATCGCCGACCCGGACCGAGGTCGGCGAGACCAGGCGGCCGTCGCCGTAGATGATGTCGACCTTGCGGCTGGCAATGGTGCTCTGCAGGCCCTTCCACAGCCGGTCGACCACCTTGTCCTTGTAGGCGTTGACCCCGGCCATGTCGATGCCCTCCAGCCGGGCCCGCACCCCGAACGACTCCGCCTCGTTCGCCTGGTCCGCGATCTCCGCTGCGTGCAGCAGCGCCTTGGTCGGGATGCACCCACGGTGCAGGCAGGTACCGCCCACTTTGTCCTTCTCGATGAGCGCGACCCGCTTGCCAAGTTCGGCCGCCCTCAGCGCGCAGGCGTAACCGCCGCTGCCACCACCGAGGATGACGATGTCATACCGGCCGCTGCTGTCCGACACGGAAAGCTCCTTGCAGTTCTCGTCAGTGTTGCGCTGACCCGGCGGCGGGATCTGTCACACCCGGCCGCCCGCGATGTCCTCGGCGATCTGGACCAGGGCCCGGGTCGCGGCCCCAGTCCCGCCCTTGGGGGTATACCCATGCGGGGATCCCTCGTTGAAGGCAGGCCCGGCGATGTCCAGATGCGCCCAGCGCACCCCGTCCGGCACGAACTCGCGCAGGAACAGGCCCGCGACCAGCATCCCGCCGTTGCGGTCTGGGGCGACGTTCGCCAAGTCTGCGACGGGGGAGTCGAGTCCTTTGCGGAGTTCTTCTGGCAGGGGCATCGGCCACATCGCCTCACCTGCCCGGCGGGCCGCGTCCACGACCGCATCGCGCAGCGCGTCGTCGTTGGCCATCACCCCGGCCACCCGCGGGCCCAGCGCCACCACCTGCGCGCCGGTGAGGGTGGCCACATCGATGAGGACATCGGGGGAATCCGCCGCCGAGGCAGCGAGGGCGTCGGCGAGGACCAGGCGTCCCTCGGCATCGGTGTTGAGCACCTCGACCGTGGTGCCGCCATGGATGGTCAGCACATCCGACGGGCGCTGCGCGGTCCCGCTCGGCATGTTCTCGGCCAGCGGCAGGTAGCCGACCACCTTCACGTTCAGGCCCAGTGTGGCGATCGCCTGCATGGCGCCTAGCACCGCTGCCGCACCGCCCATGTCGGACTTCATCAGTTCCATGGACTTCGACGGCTTGAGTGAGAGCCCGCCGGAGTCGAACGTGATCCCCTTGCCCGCGAGCACGAGTACCTTCTCAGCCTGCGGCGGGGCATACTCCAGCCGGACCAGCCGGGGCGGGTGGGAAGAACCCTGCCCCACCCCAAGAATTCCGCCATACCCGCCTTCGGCCAGGGCGTTCTCGTCAAGGACCGTGGCGGCGATCCCGGCCGAGGCGGCAACCTGCTGCGCCCGCGCCGCGAGCACCGCTGGCACAAGGTCAGACGGGCCGGTGTTGACCAGGTCGCGCACCAGGTTCACGGCGTCGGCGAGCACCTGGGCCCGTTCCACCGCTGCCGTCTGACTGTCGCGCGCGAGCAGCGTAAGGGCCAGCCCAGGCGCTGGCTCGCTGCGGTACCGGCGGAACGCGTAGCCGCCGAGCAGTGCCCCGAGGGCCACCGCCCTGGCCTCGTCGAAACCACGGGCGGGCAGGGCGAGCGCGATCCGGTGAGGGCTCGCGCCCGCAGCGGGCGATGAGGGAGTCAGGGCGCGCACCGCTTCGCCGGCGGCACGGCGCAGCGCGTCTGGATCCAGGGGGGCGTCGCCATTGTCGGCCACTGCGCCAATGCCAACCGCCGCCAGGACGGGGGCGGCAAGCCGCCCGCTGGTCGCGATCTTGGTGACCTCGCCCGCGTCGCCCGTCACGCCGAGCGCCGCCAGGGTGGACGCCAGCGTCCCGCCCAGTGCCTCGTCCACATCCTTGGTGCCGGGCCCGGGCAGGGGGCCGTCAGTCCCCTTCATGACCGCGACGACGACGGCATCCGCGCCGATCACGTGGGGCGGGGTTTCGCTGATGCTCAACGTCGTGCTCACGGCTTTGATGCTAGTGCCTGACAGCGCCGAGCCGGTCAGCAGTCCCGCAGCCGCCGGGGAATACGTGCGCCACCCCCAGGTGCCCGGCTGGCCCCCGCTTGATCAGGTGGGGGAGGTTGGGTTCCGGGACGTCAGCGTTTTGGGTTATGTCAATGACAGGAGGACGCACGCGTGGCCGGGTTTGGCTCCCGGGCCGGCCCTTCTGGGACAATGAGCGGGCAGAGCCTCGCCGACGCCTGCTGGAGGCCGCGTGAACTCCCTCGCCCTCGTCCTCACGGTCTTCGTGGCGTGCGCCGTGGAAGCCGTTGAGGCGCTGACGATCGTGCTCGCGGTTGGGCTGACGCGTGAGTGGCGGTCCACGCTGCAAGGGCTGGCGGCGGCCCTGGTGGCGCTCGCTGCCGTGGTGGCGGTGGTCGGCCCCGCTCTCACCCTCGTCCCGCTGGCTGCGCTGCGCCTGGTGGTGGGGGCACTGCTTGCGGCATTCGGCCTGCAGTGGCTGCGCAAGGCCGTTTTGCGGGCGTCCGGCCACATCGGGCTGCACGATGAGGCTGCGATCTACGACCGCCAGGTGAGTGCCGCGGCGGCCGCCGCCGCGGGTGGCCGCCGCGGGATCGGGGACTGGTACGCGTTCACCCTTTCGTTCAAGGGCGTGCTGCTGGAAGGGCTGGAAGTCGTCTTCATCACGATCACCTTCGGTGACAGCCAGCAAAACCTTGGCCTTGCCGCGCTGGGTGCGGGCGCGGCGGTGATCGCGGTCGCGGCGCTGGGGGTGGCCGTCCGCGTGCCGCTCGCGCGGGTGCCCGAGAACAGCATGAAGTTCGCGGTGGGGGTCATGCTGACCTCGTTTGGCGTGTTCTGGGGGGCCGAGGGGGCGGGCGTGTCGTGGCCCGGCGGCGACGTCGCGCTGCTGGTGATCATTCCGGGTATGGCCATCGCTGCGCTTGGGTACGTTAGGCTGCTGCGGCGCATGGCGAGCGCCCGAGCGGGGGACGCCGCGCCGGCCGGTACTGCCCGCCTGGACGCGGTGGCGCCAGGGGAGCGGAGGGTCTCATGAGCCGGTGGCTGCGGTCGTTCGCGGCGTTCTGGTACGACTTCATCATCGGTGACGACTGGCGCCTCGCGGCCGCCGTGGCGGCGGCGCTGGCCGGGACCGCACTTGCGGTTCACGTCGCGCGGCTGAACGCCTGGTGGCTGATGCCGGTGTGTGCCCTGGCCGCGCTCGGCTGGTCGCTGCGGCGGGCGGCCGCCAGGAAGCCCCGGCGGCCGCCCGCGCTGTGATGCGCGGCTGGCCTCAGTCGTCCGCCATGGCCGCCACAACCGAGACTCTGGCCGCCCGCCGCGCCGGCAGCACCGCCGCCACCAGCCCAGCGACTGCTCCCAGGGCAACGTAGAGGGCGATCCGCTGATAGGGGATGGAGATCACGCCGCCGCCGGCGGAGGAATTGAACGCGCGGACCATCGCCCAGCCGAACCCGCTCCCGAGCGCCACCCCGAGCGAAACCCCAAGCAGCGCCATCAGCAGGGCCTCGGTGAGCAGCATCCGGCGCAGCGCGCCGCGCGTCAGGCCGAGCGCGCGGAGCAGGGCCGATTCCCTGGTCCGCTCGATCACCGACAGCGACAGCGAACTGGTGATGCCGAGGCACCCCGGCCGCCGATGCGGCTGCGCCCGTCCCCAATGCCTCCATGAGCATGCCGGCGAACACCTGCCGCCTGGTCGCTCCCACGCACCGCAGCAGCGCCAGTTCCCTGGTGCGCTGAGCGGCGAGGATGCGGAACGTGTTGGCGATGACAATGGCCGCGACCACCAGCGACACCAGCGCGAACACCAGGATCGCCGTCGTGAACTGGCGGGTGAAGTGCACGGCCGCGCTCGCCTGCGAGGTGGCGAGCTGGCTGCCGGTCTGGACCTGGTAGCGCGGCAGGCCCGGCAGTGCCCGGATGCGGGACACCAGGGTCGCCTGGGAGACACCGGGAGCTGCCGGGCCACGACCTGGTCATAGCCGGGCCGCCCGGTGACGCTCAGCGCGGTAGCGGTCTGGAAAGCTACCACCGCCGCGTCGCCGAGGGAGTGGTTCACGCCCAGGTCGATGGCGCCCACCAGGCGAAACGCGCGCACCGTACCGGTTGAGTCCACGACCCGGATGGAGTGGCCGACCCGGAAGTGCTCGTCGGTGGCAGTGGAGGTGTCGACGAGCGCCTCGGCCGGCGAGGCGGGGAGCCGGCCGGACACGACAGTGAACCCGCGCAGGGCCGGGTCGCTTGGCACGTTGATTCCGGCGCCCGGCCGCGGGCCGCTGGTGATGACCTTGCCGTCCGGGCCGAGCAGCGCCGCCTCGCCGACGACGCGCCCCGCGACCGCCGCGACCCCGGGGACCTGGCCGATCCGGTCAAGAACCGTGCCCGGGATCGATGGTGCGCCGGGTGCGCCCGGGCGCAGGTCTGTCTTGGCCGCAGCCGGGCTGACCGCGGCGTCGACGTTGCGGGCGCCCGCGGCGAAGCTGGCGTAGAACGCCTTGTTCATGGTGGCGCCCAGAACCAGCGTGCCGGTGACGAACCCCACGCCGATCATGGTGAGCCCGGCATCATCCTCACGGATGAGGTGGCGTGCCCGCGGGCACCGCAGGGCCGGCCACTCACACGATGGTGGCCCGGGCAACTGACCGGGCTAAGGTTCCGGTGACCGGGCTAAGGTTCCGGGGTGAGCGATTGCCTGTTCTGCCGGATCGCAGCCGGGGAGGTGCCCGCCCACCTCGTGCTCGATGAGCCAGAGACCGTTGCCTTTCTCGATGCCCGGCCGGTGTTCAGGGGCCACGTGCTCGTCATGCCGCGCGAGCATTTCGAGACCCTGGCCGACCTGCCGCCTGCTGGCGTGGGGCCGCTGTTCGGGCAGGTCCGCCGGATCAGCATGGCGCTGCCAGCGGCGCTCGGCGCGCAGGGCAGTTTCGTGGCGCTGAACAACATCGTCAGCCAGAGTGTGCCGCACCTGCATGTGCACGTCGTCCCGCGAACCAAGGGAGACGGCCTGCGCGGGTTCTTCTGGCCCCGGCAGAAGTACGCCAGCGAGGACGAGGCAGCCGGGTACGCGCAGCGGATCCGCGAGGCGCTCACGACCCCGGCCCGGTGACGGTCTCCCCGGCCCGGTGATGGTCCCCCGCGGGGTGACGGTCCCCCGCCCGGTGACGGTCTCCCCGGGCGGTGACAACCTGGTGCTGCCCGCGGCGCAGGGGTGCGCGGCAGGCCGGGAAAGCTTATTGTCGGGGTATGGCCGAATGGTGGTCGGTCGAGGTTTTCCACGGGGAGTTCCGCGCCGGGCAGTGGCGGGACACGTACTTCTCGGCCCTGATCGAGGCCGCGGTGACACACGGGGCCAGCAACTGGGAATGGCACGAGCACCTGTGGGGTGTGGTGTTCGAGGTGGAGTTCCCCGATGACGCCCAGTGGGAGGCGTTCCGCGCCCTGCCCGCCGTCCAGGCCGCGCTTGACGCGGTGCCTGACCCGGTGAACGGCCTGCTTGTCTACCGCGGGCGAGGGGGAGGTGCGGGCGCGCTCTCACCCCGCCGCCCCCGCCCGGTCGCCGGCGCCGGCGCGATCGCCTTGCCGGAGCCCGGTGACGAGCCGTACCTCGAGCTGACCACCGCAACCGCAACGGATGAGCTCGACCCCGCCGGATCCGTACCGCTGTGAGCCGGGTGGCCCGCCGCGCCGGGTTTTGTATACCGTTCGGTGAGCGTAGGTGCAGTGACAGTGCAGGATGGAGGCATGAGGGATATCCGAGCTACCGCCGATGGGCTGCGGTCAGCGATCGAGCGAAGCGGCTATTACCCTGGCCTGGTTGCTGACGCGGTCTCCGCCACCCTCGGTTCCGAAACCGTGGTGTCCTACGTCGTGATCCATGACGCGCTGTTCGACCCGGCGATGGAAGTCCGGCGCCACATGACGGTGCTGGTGCTGACACCGAGCCGGCTGGTCTACTCCCACACCGACGAAAACCCCGGTGAGGAGCCAGGCGAGCGGCCGCAGGCGGAGACCACCACCGAAGCGCTGAGCTTCACCAGCATCTCCTCGGTGGCGGTGACCCGCGTGGTGCCCGATCCGGCTGCCTACGTGCCCGGCGTCACGATGCCGAGTGAGGTGGTGCTGACCATCGGCTGGAATGTGCTGTCCCATATTGATCTTGAGCCGGCCCATTGCGGTGACGAGAACTGCGAGGCGGACCACGGTTACAGCGGCACCATCACGGCGGATGACCTCTCGCTGCGGGTGAGCGAGGCGGCCGACGGCGCGGACGCGGTACAGCAGGTGCTGGCGTTCGCGAATGCCCTGGCCGAGGCAACCGCCCGGGCACCCCACTGACGGGGGACGCATGCAAGCCCAGCCGACGGTGGTGCCCGTCCTGCCCCGCTACAGCGAAAGCACCCTGGCCGATCTCGCATCCTCACTGCTCGCCTCGCTTGGCGTCCCCGGCGAGGACAACCCCCTCGGTCTTGCCCCGGCCCGCCGCGCCTGTTTGGTCATCATCGACGGTCTCGGCTGGGAACTGCTGCGTGATCACCCAGCGGCCGCACCGTTCCTTTCCGAACTCGCGGTCAATAGCACGCCGCTGACCTCGGGCTTTCCGGCGACGACGGTTACCAGCCTGAGTTCGCTTGGCACCGCGCGGCCACCCGGCCAGCACGGAATGCTGGGCTATCAGGTGGCCATCCCCGGGGGAAACGCGCTCCTGAACGGCTTGCGCTGGGATGCCGACGTCGACCCCCTCACCTGGCAGCCGGGCACGACAATTTATGAACGGGCCGCCGGGGTGGGCATACGCACCTACCGGGTCGCTGCCTCCTCGCTGGAGAAGACGGGCCTGTCGGTGGCGGCGATGCGGGGCCCCGAGTACCGGCCGGCGGACAGCCTCGGCGCGCTCGTTGCGCAGGCGGCAGACGCGCTGCGTGCGTCGGACCGGGCTCTCGTCACGGTGTATCACGGGCACCTCGATGGCACCGGCCACACCTTCGGCTGCTCGTCCGACGCGTGGCGCTACCAGCTGGGCCACGTGGACAAGCTGGCCGAGCAGCTGGCGGCTGCGGTGCCCGGGCGCACGGCACTGTATGTGACCGCCGACCACGGCATGGTCGATGTGCTGCCCGAAGACCGGGTCGACGTGGACATGGTGCCGGCGCTGCGGGAGGGGGTGGCGCTGCTCGGCGGTGAGCCGCGCGCCCGGCACGTGTACGTCAAGCCCGGCGCGGAGGACGACGTGCTCGCCACCTGGCGCGAGATCATCGGCGGCCGGGCGTGGGTGCTGCCGCGGGAGGAGGCTGTCGCGGCGGGCTGGTTCGGCCCGGTGAACCCGGCGCTGGCCGACCGGATCGGCGATGTCGTCGCTGCCCCGGCCGGGCCATACGCAATCGTTGCCACCGAGGCGGAGCCGCTGGAGTCCTCGCTGATCGGCATGCACGGGTCGCTGACCTCAGCCGACCAGCTCGTGCCGCTGCTGTACCTGCCGTCGGTGTGACAGGGTGTTGTCGGTGTGACAGGCGCGCTCAAGCCCATCGGCCAGACGCCTGCAGGCGGGTTATCCACAGCGGCTCCGACGGAAACCCACAGCCGGGGTTAACTGTTGTCCACAGATTTCCGCGACTTACCCACAGGGCGAACCGGGAGTGGTCACCATCGGCCTGACATCTGAGCCCCTGCTGACCGACGCCGCATCGCTGGCGAGGCTACTGGTTCATCCACAGCCGCCGGTGCTGCTGGACGTGCGCTGGCGGCTGGGTGGCCCACCGGGCCTGGAGTCCTACCGGGCCGGGCACGTGCCGGGCGCGGTCTTCATCGATCTCGGGCGGGAGCTCGCCGGCGAACCCGGCGGGGGTGGCCGTCATCCCATGCCATCCGCCGCATCCTTCCAGGCGGCCATGCGCCGGGCCGGTCTGAGCCAGGGGCGGCTGGCCGTTGCCTATGACGATGCGGACGCCACCGCCGCGGCGCGCTGCTGGTGGCTGCTGCGCTATTTCGGGCACCGCGAGGCCCTGGTGCTCGATGGCGGGTACCGCGCCTGGGCAGCGGCCGGCGGGGAGCTGGTGCCGGGGGAGGCGGCGCCACCCGTGCCCGGCGATTTCATCGCCCGGCCTGGGCATATGCCGGTGCTGGACGCCGGGGCCGCGGCTGGCCTGGCCCGCCACGGCATACTGCTTGACGCTCGCGCGCCAGCGCGTTACCGCGGCGACGTGGAACCGGTCGACCCCGTCGCCGGGCACATCCCCGGCGCGTTCAGCGCGCCCACCACGGACAACGTCACCACCGAGGGCTGCTTTCTGCCCGCAGCGGTGCTGCGCGCACGGTTCGCCGCAGTCGGGGCAGGCGAAGGCGGTGGTGTTCGGGTCGGCACCTACTGCGGCTCCGGGGTGACAGCCGCGCAGGAGGTGCTCGCGCTGGCGATCGCCGGTATCCCGGCCGCCCTCTACGTCGGATCCTGGTCCCATTGGGTGACCGATCCTGCGCGCCCGGTTGCCACCGGCGCAGCGCCCGGCTGAGCACAGGACGGAACCGGACGGGCTTGCGGCCCGTCGAATCACTGAGAACTAAAGTCTGGGCCGGGCACCCAGCCGGGTGGGAACCGCGTTTGGCGGGACCGCGCCTGGCCGGAACCGCGCCTGGCCGGAACCGCGCCTGGCCGGAACCGCGCCTGGCCGGAACCGTCCGGCCCGGGCAGTATGGCGGAACGTCCCGCCCCGCGTGGTCGAAACATTCCCGTCCCGCATGGAGGTGAGAGGCTGTGATGGTGAAACAGATGCGGCCGCTGGGCGCGGCGAGCCGGGCAGGGCTGGCCGCAATCGCCGCCGGTGTCGTGATCACGCTTGCTGCCTGTGGCAGCCATCTGGCTGGAGGCCAGTCCGCGCTAGCGGGCGGTACCGGCGCGACGCCGGTACCCGGCGGCAAGGCATCGTCAGGTGTGGCCCTGTGCAAGGACATACCGAACCTGAGCAGGGTGACGGTAAGCCGGATGATGGGGCTGCGGGCGACCCAGCCAGGTCAGCTTCTTCCGCGCGGGATCACCATGCGGGAGCCCCTGTCGGTGCGTCATCTGGCCACGGCTCTGTGCGGACTGCCAAGGGCGCCGCGCGGCCCTGTGAGCTGCCCGGCGGACTTCGGCGGCTCGTTCCGGCTGGCGTTCGCCGCCGGCGGGCGCCCGTTCCCGCTGGTCACGGTTCAAACGAGCGGCTGCCACCTCGTCACGGGCCTCGGCCCAGCGCGGACAGTTCCCGCATCGGCGGTTCGCACCCTTGGCCGGGACCTTGGCCTCAAATTCCCGCTCGGCCCGGCGAGCACGTCCGGCGGCGGGATCAATCCCTGAGGGGCATGACCGGGGACTGGGTCATCGACGAGCTTGCCCATGCCGGGCCTGAGCATCGTGATCCGGCGTTTGTCTCCGGATACGATCGCAAGCAGGGCTGGCCTGACTTCTCGCCGGACGTGGGGGCGCTCCGCGAGCATGGCTTGGATTCCGGCAGCACCGTGGTGGATCTCGGTGCCGGAACGGGCCGGTTCGCACTGGCTGCGGCGCCGCACGTGCGGCGTGTGGTGGCGGTTGAGGTTTCGCCCGCGATGCTGAGTGCGCTTCGTGTCAGCGTCGCCGCTGCGGGCCGGACGAACATCGAGGTCGTGCAGGCGGGGTTCCTGTCATACGAGCAGACCGGGTCCCCAGCCGACGCTGTGTTCACCCGCAACGCCCTGCACCAACTGCCCGACTTCTGGAAGGCGATGGCACTGGACAGGATCGCCGCGCTGTTGCGGCCCGGCGGGGTGCTGCGGCTGCACGACCTGATCTTCGATTTCCAGCCCGGCGAGGCGGCGATGGTCTTCCGCCAGTGGATGGATGGCGCTGCCGACGACCCCACGCTGGGCTACACCCGGGACGATTACGCCGAGCATGTCCGCACCGAGTTCAGCACCTTCCGGTGGCTGCTGGAACCCATGCTCAGCGTGGCCGGGTTCGAGATCGTGAACAGTTCTTTCCGTAATTTCGTATACGGCGCCTACACCTGCGTGAAGCGCTGACCGGGCAGGTTCCGCCAGGATCGGGCGGAGCCGTGCCGGGCCTGGTCACTCCATCGGCCGCATGGGTGTGTCCGGAGCCGCCAGGTCGTGCCGGGCCGTCAGGGCGAGCCAGGTCAGCGCGCCGGTGATCAGCGCCGGAGTGGCAGGGTGCGCGCCATCGACCAGCACCGAGCCGGCGCTGACGGTCCCGGCGGCCACGATCCGCAGCGCCAGCCTGCCAGGGCGGCCCCGCCGCACCCGCGACCAGAACCGGCCAAACGCCAGCCGGGGCCCGATCCAGCGCCGCCCCTGACTGCCACCCCGTGGCTTGCTCCCCAGGTGCGCCTTGCCCACGGGGTGCCCAGGGTGCGGCTTGGTCCCGGGCCGGGGCTGCCTCTCGCGGCGTGCACGCGGCGCCCATCGGGGGAACGGCGGTCGCTGCCGATAACGGCGCCGGCTGCGGGCGCCCGCCAGGTCCGCGAAGGCCTCACCGCGGCCAAAGGGTGTGCGCAGGGCGGTGTACGCGGCAGCCGCTTCGGCGAAGCGGGCGGGATCGCCGCCATCGTCTCGATCTGGATGGGTCGCGGCGGCGATGCGGCGCCACGCTGACCGCACATCATCGTCGGTGAGTCCCGGCTGTGCGGGCAGCTCTAACGCCGCAAATGGGTCAGTCGCGGATATGCGTTTCATCGACGTCTCCGGGCGTGCTAGCCGCTCGTTTGAGTGTACGAGCCGCCGGGGAAACCGCCAGACCCTTGTGAAGCAGGCGCCCGGGCCAGCAGCACGGTGATGCCCGGATACAGCGACGTGACGGCCCGTCAGCCCGGTGCGAGGCGCTGAACACGGGCCTGCGAGGACCCCCAGGTCTGCGCCGCGGGAGCGAGCCCCCCGCGGCGCTCCTGCCCGAGCCGTGCCTGTGGCCCGGCCCGGTCCCGGCCGCCTGCGAAGGCGGCTCCCTGCAGGCCGTGTTCGCGCCCCGCCCCGGACTATCGGTTAGCAAACCGCAGAAACTCCCGCCGGGCCATCCCCGGATTCCGGGATCCGCCGTGCGCATCCGGCCGACCTAGACTCCTGGCTACGAAACCGTGCTCCGCACCGTTGGCTACGAACCGTGCTCCGCACCGTGACACCCGCAGGCAGGAAAGCGATGGCGCACCAACCCACCATGCTGGTGGCCGCGCGTGTCCGGACGCCTGCTGGACTGGTGGTCGACATCCCGGTGGGAACCCGGTTGGTCTTCGGCAGGGGACCCGATGCCGATCTCACCATCGCCGCCGGCCGGGGCCTGTCGCGGCGTGCTGGGGTTATCAGCGGGGTCGCTGACGGCGCCTGGATCGCCAACATAAGCCGGACCCATGCGCTGTACACCGAGGGCGATGGGTACCGGATCAGGCTGCCCCGGATGGAGGAGGACGGAGAGCCCGGTGGTGGCTGGTTTGTGCGTGCTGGCACGATCCTTGTCGGCTCGCGCACCATGCTGGATGAAGGCCAGCCGCTGACCGTGATGGTGACCGGGCGGAACGGGGCCTGGGATGCCGGTGACGGGGGCATCCTGATCCGCCAGGAGGGTGACCCAACTCTCCTCCCGCTCTACCTGGATCCCATGACCAAGATCTTCTTGGTCGCGCTGTTGTGGTGCCGGCCTTGGCTGCTTGACGCTGCCGCGGTAACGCCGTTGCCGCGCACTCCGGAGATTGCCAGGGATGCACTGGAGGTGACGGGCGCGTATCACGAACTGGAGCGCTTCGACAGCGATCCGGCTTTCCGCGAGCGGCTGTCCGCCCGGGTGGCGGAGCACATCAAGGTGCTGCGGCGCAAAATCACCGACAGGGGTTTGGTCCGGCCTGAGACGCGGCTGTCCGACGAGGTGGTGGTTCGCGTTCTGCTGGAGCATGGGATCATCACCCCCGCCGACCTTGGGAGGCTGAGCGACCCGGCCTGGTGCTCCCGCCAGGAGGATTTGTGGTGGACGCAGGAACCGTGACTGGCCCGGATGTGGCCCCGCGCCGGAGAGAAGGAGCGGGGTCAGGACCGGGGCCTGGGTGCCGCCGCCGCCGGAAGGCGCGTCATCCAGTCGGCGGCGGGGAGCCTCCTGGTGGCGGCCCGGTTACGGGGGGCGGCTGACCGACGTGGAATCTGGCATGGGCCCGGCGCCCCCCCGCCCCGGTGACGACGACCAGATAGGTCCCCGGTGGAATCACCCCTGCGAAGAACTCGTGGCCCTGGTTTATCGCATAGTTGAACGTTCCCAGGCGGTCAGCGACCGGCATGTCCGGCGATACAGGATGCCCCGCCAGATCCACTCTGACGTGGGTGAACGGAATCCAGCCGCTGCCGTGGATCACGAACACGGTGTGCCCGTCACCGAAGGGCTGGCTCACCAAAAGTCTTGGCTTGCTGCTCACCCCGGTTGGCAGTGTGTTCACGGGCGGTGGCGGTGGCCCGACGGGGAATGGGTTCGTGGATGCCGAGCGTTGCGACGGGCCGGCGTTGTCCGTCAGTGACGAACCGAGGAAAGCGCCGCCGGTCACGAGCGCCGCAGCGCCGACGGCCAGCCCGGCTGCTCCCAGGACCGTATTGAGCCGTCGCCGCTGATGCGCCAAGCGCCGCACGGATGCGCCCGGCCGGCGCTGGCTTCTGATGTGCCGGCTTCGGATGTGCAGGCGCCGCCAGGGCCGATGGTGTCCAAGCAACGGGTTAACGGCGCGCAGCGCCGTGTGCGAGCCGAAGGTGGCTTCCTCGCTGGCATCGCCGTGGGTCTGTGCACCGTCGGTCGGCTCATCGGTTGCCGGCTGGGGGCTGCGCTGGTAATCCGCTATGAGGGCAAGGGCCGGCCTCGTCAGATAGGGCTGGCCGTCGCTGGAGTCGGCCGTGGCCTCGACGAACGGCCCGAGTCCCGTCAGCAGCGCGGTCGAGGTGGGGCGCTTGCGGGGACTGCGATCCAGGCAGCTTGCGACCATGTCGGTCAGTTCTGCTGGCAGCCCGGTTAGGTCCGGGTCCTCGGTGGCCAGCCTCACCAGCACATCCATGACCGTTTCTCCTTGATAGGGGGGATGGCCGGTTGCTGCGTACAACAGTGTCGCGCCGAGGGAGAACACATCGCTCGCCACCGACGCCTGCCGGGTGTCCCGGGCCTGCTCGGGAGCCATGTACGCAGGGGTTCCCACCGCGCCGTGTGTGACCGTGAGCTGTATCCGCTCCACTGCCCGGGCCACACCGAAATCGATCACCAGGGGGCCGTCTAGGGATACCAGCACATTGGACGGCTTGAGATCCCGGTGCACCAGCCCGGCGCTGTGGATCGATTCCAGGGCTTCAGCGCATCCGGCGGCCAGCCACTTCGTGGCGGGCACGGGCAGTGGGCCACACCACTGCACAAGCTGGATTAACGACGGAGCCGGGATGTAAGCGGTGGCCAGCCATGGCACATCGGCTTCCGGGTCGGCGGCGATCACGGCGGCGGTGAACACGCCGCTGACCCGGCGCGCCGCAGCGACCTCATGCGCGAAACGGGCGCGGAACCCGGGTTCCTCGGCGAACTCGATTTTGATCGTTTTGACCGCGACGAGCCGTCCGGCTTTGGATCGTCCCAGATAGACCTGGCCCATCGCGCCCGCTCCAAGACGGCCGAGCAGTGCATACGAACCGATTCGCTCAGGATCCCAGCGGCGCAGTGGCTCCAGCCGGGGCTGCGGCACCATCATTCGCCTCCCGGGCCGTTGTGATCCAGGCCACCATGATGCCCAGTCCGGGGCAGATTTGCCCCAGTTCCGCGCGACTGGGGAAAGGCCGGGTTACCCATTCTGCGGATTGGCCCGCCAGCCCGGCCGGTCCTTGGGCGTTCCGTGGCACCCGTCAGGCAGCCGCGCCGGTCCTTGGGCGTTCCGTGGTACCCGCCAGGCAGCCGCGCCGGTCCTTGGGCGTTCCGTGGCACCCGCCAGGCAGCCGCGCCGGTACCTGGGCTCTCCGCACGACTGAATCATTCGTCGCGGGCTGGCACCGGTCCGTGGGGTGGGTGATCCTGGTGAAATGACCCCTGCCGGAAAGGCCGCCGTGCCGAAGGACCCATCCGCTGGTTCCCGGGGCGGGGAGCATTAGGAGCGCGAGTGATTGCCGGGGCTGCTTTCTCACACGGCCGGGCACTCGGCGTAGTCACACTGATCACTTGGCTGTTCACCGCGAGCATTGGCATCTTCATGCTGCGCACGGTGATTACCCACGGTGGGTTGCGCCGCCAGCGCGCCCGCCGGGGCGGGCTGCCCCCCGCAGTACTGTTCGCTCACTTCAGCCTTGCCCTCACCGGGCTGGCTGTCTGGGTCAGTTACCTCGCGACCGGCCGGGTGGCGCTGGCCTGGTCGGCTGTCGGCCTGCTCATGCCCGCGATCGGGCTCGGCATATCCACGGTGACGCTGTGGACTCCCTTCCCTGATCTCAACGCCACGCCCGCTGTCCATCCGCTCACCGGCTCTCACGGGGCCGGACCTGTTGGTGGAATGCTCGCGACGCCCGCCGAGGACGCACTGGCCCGCAAGCTCACCGACGAGGTACTGGCCAGAGCGGCCACCGACGAAGTGCTCATCAGAAGACTCACCGAGGAGGTGATCGCCAGTGTGCGTCCCGGCCCCTCCCGCGCCGCGGCAAAACCCAAAGGGCACCTGGCGCCACTCATCCCAGTCGGTCACGGCCTGGGTGCCGTCGTCACATTCCTCCTCGCTGTGATCACCGCCGCGGGTGGGACGTGACCAGCCGCTGGGCGTGGCTCGCTGGGCTGCCTCCCATCGGGGGCCTCGGCGAAGGCAGGCGTATCCTCTGGGCGTGACACCTGCGGAGCCGACAGTCTGGGCCCAGGGGCTGGTGGTACGCCGCGGTCGGCAGGTTGTGCTCGACGGGCTGACTTTTGAGATCCCGGCCGGCCAGGTGACCGGTTTGCTCGGCCCCAGTGGTTGCGGGAAGACCACGCTGATGCGAACGCTGGTCGGCGTCCAGGTGATCACGGCGGGACGGGTGGAGGTGCTCGGTCTGCCGGTAGGCGATCCCCGGCTGCGGGGTCACGCCGGGTATGCCACACAAGCGCCTGCGGTATACGCGGATGCGACTCTCGTTGAGAACCTTCGCTACTTCGGAACAGTGCTTGGCCTGCGCCGGGCCCAGCTGGAATCGGTAATCGCACACACGGTGGCCGAACTCGACCTGGGTGGCCTGGAGAGGCGACTGGTCGGCACTTTCTCCGGCGGGGAATTGGCCAGGGTGGGGCTTGGTGTCGCGTTGCTCGGAAAACCTGCGCTGCTTGTGCTCGATGAGCCGACCGTCGGTCTCGACCCCGTGCTGCGCCGCGATTTGTGGGCAATGTTCCACCGCCTGGCGGCGGACGGAGCCGCGGTTCTGGTGTCGAGCCATGTGATGGACGAAGCGGCCAGGTGTGACCGCCTGTTGTTCATGCGGGAGGGCAAGTTCCTGGCCGCGGACACCCCGCAGGCGCTGCTGGCCCGGACCGGCGCGGCCACGCTGGAAGAGGCGTTTCTTGAGCTTGCCACCGAGCCGCAGGCGGTGCGGCGGTGATGGCAGCCAGGACCATGGCAGCACCGCCGATAAGGTGGGTTGTCACCTGGGCAACCGCGCGCCGGGTGTTCACACAGTTGCGGCACGATCCGCGGACCGTCGGACTGATGATTGTGGTCCCCGCGCTGCTGATGGTTCTGCTGCGGTACGTGCTGGACAACCCAGTGGCCATGAACCGGTTCGCTCCAGAGTTCATCGGCATCTTCCCGTTCGTGGTCATGTTCATCGTGACCGCGATCACCATGCAGCGGGAGCGGGCCCGGGGCACCCTCGAACGGCTGATGACAATGCCGCTGGCCAAACTTGACCTGCTGGTTGGGTACGCGATCGCTTTCGGAGCGGTGGCCTGCGTCCAGGTCGGCGTGGTGCTTGCCATCTCGCTGACCTGGCTGGGAGTGCAGCTGCCCGGGTCGGCCGTGCCGCTGGTCGTCGTCGCCATGCTCGACGCGCTGCTCGGCATGTCCCTCGGGCTGTTCGCAAGCGCCTTTGCGCGCACCGAGTTCCAGGCCGTGCAGTTCATGCCCGCTTTCGTGCTCCCGCAGGCACTGCTGTGCGGGATCGTCGTGCCCCGCGATCAGATGACTGACGTGCTGCGCTGGGCATCGGATGTGCTGCCGCTGTCGTATGCCATGGACGCCATGCAGCAAATCACCCAGGGTGTCACCTGGTCGGGCCAGGCGATCAAGGACATTGCCGTGATTATCGGGTTCACCGCCTGTGCGCTCGTTGGCGGCGCGCTGACACTCCGGCGGCGTACCCCGTGAGGGCCAGCCGCGTTCGGCTTCAGGTGATGCTTGACGGTTTCTAGGCACGCTTACCGCGGCGGTCGTGGCGGCTGCGGCTGCCCGGCCGCCTCTACCCGGAGGGCATCATCGACCGCGTGGTCGCAGGCGATGGCCCGGAAGGCTTCGGCGGCGGCGCGGCGGTCGAGTTCGGCCAGCTGCTGGGCCATGGTCATGCGGTCGTCATCGGTGTCGTAATCCATGGGTCTTGGTGGCTTTCTGTGCGAGACGGTTCAGTATGCGGATTTCGCTGTCCCCACTGGAAGATCGCGTACGCGATCAGGCCGCCGACGACCAGGTAGCACATGCTAGGAAGCGCGAGGACGAACGATGTTGAGGCCCAGGCCCGGCGTGGGCTTAGCTGGCCATGGGAAGCCCTGGTCATGGGCCGTCGCCTTACCAGGTACCCCACTTCAGGCTGGGTTCTGGCAGGGACGGGACCTTGAGGAAGGCAGGCGGTGCAGTAATGTCCAGCGCACCGAGCGGCGAAGCCGCCGCAGCGTCCCGCGCGGTCAGGGCGGGCAGGTTCCATTTCTCCTCGAGAAGCTTGAGCACGGATGTGTGGTCGAGCACCTCGCTGAAGACGTAGCCCGGCCGCGCGTAGGGTGACACGATTACGGCTGGTACCCGGAACCCGTACCGGTCGTAGCGGTGCGGCCCTTTCGTTAGGTTCTCCGCATTATGGACCATTCGGGGAAAGAAGAACCGCAGTAGAGCGTGAAGCCGCGTTGGGCTTCCGGCGAGGCTGCGTCCCTCCACGCCATCGGGCGGGGCAGCAGCGGGCGGTGAAACATGATCGTGGTAGCCGCCGTGTTCGTCATACACCCAGATCAGCAGGGTGCGGGGCCACCCCTTGCCTCGCATGATCCTGTTGATCACCTCGGCGGAGAAGCTCTCGCCCTTCCGGATATCTTGTGGATTCTCCTCGGAGTAGACATCGAAGTCGGGATCCACAATGCTGAAGGCCGGCAGTGTCCCATTGTCAGCATCCGTGAAAAACTGATCGGTGCTGCGGACGTGCAGCATGTACCGTGCGATGCCAAGCGGATAGACGTTGGCTGTGAACTGGAGGTCTTTTTGAACTCCCTGGGTCACGGCCCGGAACGACCTGCCCAGGGAGAGCAGCCTGCGCCGAGCCATTCGGCGCTTGTGATGCGCATAACGCCGGATCTCGGATTTGTCCCCGGGCACGGCGTGGTAGTTGGCCCAGGAGATTCCGTGCCTGGTAAGCATGTCGAAGATGGTCCCGGCGGGTGGGTAGTCGAGAAGGTCGAATGGCAAGTCATCGATCAGGCCGTGTGCTGTTCCTGCGATGAGGAAGCGGCGGTTGGGGAACGTGGGACCTAGACATGAACTAAACCAATGATCGGCTAGCGGGAACGTCCGGGCCAGGCCGTAATAGAAAGGCAGGTCATCTTCGGACCAATATCCCATGCCGAGGGCGGCATTGGAATCGGCATCGGGCACCACTTTCTGCGTACTGGCCACAAATCCCTGGCAGGTCCCGTCGTCCCACTGGATATGGCACGCATGCCAGCTCTGCGAAGGCACCTGGGGGTGCTGGTCCGTGGAGGACAGGTGATGCGCGCGAACGGATTCGCCGCCGGTGCCCGGATTGGATACCTCAGGCTCTCCGTCGGCCCCGAGCGGGAAGCCCGCACCGTGGCCGCGCAGCATGCCGAAGTAGTTGTCGTAGGAGTGGTTCTCCATCATCAGGACCACGATGTGCTCGATTTGCGGCAACAGGTCCGTGCCTATGGGCAGGGACGGCGCCGGGCGCGGGCCAGGTTCATCGCCTCCCATGCGACGTGCCAGGTGCTTCAGCTCATACTGTTCGAGCCGGTTCCACACGATCGCACCACCTTCCGCCCTGGACTTCGCGGTATCTTCTCACCAACCGCTAGTAGCGCACCCCGTGAACAGGGATTCCGTCGTTCTGGCAGGGTCGTCGCGCCGCCCGGTGTGCCCGTCGCCCAGCCGCCCCACAGGAAACGCGCGTGTGAACGCTTGCCTGGCGGGCAACTTGCGGAAATGTCGCAACGCACCGTCGAACGCCCACAGCGCAGTCTCGTGCCGCTGGCCGCGGTCATAGCCACAGCGGTTGTCTTTACGATCCTGCTCATCTTGGTGCGCCTGCGATGGCCTCCGCTGGAGTCTGTCGACCACAGTGCCGCCGCCCGTCTCAATCGCCTGATCGCAAGTCACTCCGTGATGGTCACAACGGTCAAGGCGGTTACCTCGCTGGGTAGCGATGCCGCGTTGTGGAGCCTCATCGCGGCCGCGGTGACAGTCCTCGCGCTTCGGCGGCGGTGGCAGCTGGCGATCTATCTACTGGTCACAGGTGCGGGCGCTCTCGTGCTGGACCCGCTCCTCAAATCGCTGGTCGGGCGGCTGCGCCCGGTGGTGGCGCACCCGATCGCCCATGGCACCGGGAATAGCTTCCCGAGCGGGCACGCGCTCGGCTCGATTGTCTGCTACGGGGCACTCTTTCTCGTCTTCCTGCCTGCCGCCCGCGGCCGGTGGCGCACCGTGTTGACCACCGTGGTCGTGACCCTCGTCGCCTTGATCGGGATCAGCCGTATCCTGCTCGGCGTGCACTACGTCTCCGACGTCGTGGGCGCGTGGGGGATCGGGATCATTTGGCTTGGCATCACCGCATTCGCGTTCGAGCTGGCCCGGCACTTCGCCGGACTACCAATGACCCATCCGGTTAGCGAAGGGCTGGAGCCGGAGGCCCGCGCTGACCTCAGGCCGGCCCAGCCCGAGCCCGCCGCAGGCGACGCGGCGAGCCGCGAGCGCGGCCGCATCGCGGCCGGGATCCTGGTCGCCTGGGTGCTGGTCCTGGGCGTGGTTGTCGGCGTCGGCGAGCTGGTCGTCAAATACGGGGGCGGCAATGTGCTGGGCGATCGGACCATCCCGCACTGGTGTGCCGATCACCGCACACCCACCTGGAACCACTGGAGCCTGATCTTCACCACCCTCGGCGGGACAACAGCGGTCCTCATCGTCTCCCTCGCCATCGGTGTCGTCTTTCTCGCCGTCACCCGGCACTGGCGGCCGGTCCTCTACATCGCCATCCTCATGTTCGGGGAACTCGCCGCGTTCCTCGCCGCCGCTGCCGTCGTCAAACGGGCCAGGCCCGACGTCCCGCACCTCGACCAGCGCCTCCCCACCTCGGCCTATCCGTCCGGGCACGAGGCCGCGACATGCTGCCTCTACATCGCCGTGGCGATCCTGGTCATCGGCCACGCCCGCGGCTGGTGGCGATGGTTGCTGCTGATCCCCGCGATCGCCATGCCGACCCTCGTCGCGATCTCCCGGGTGTACCGGGGCGAGCACCACCCAACCGACATCATCGGCAGTCTGCTCTTTTCCGCGCTCTGGCTAACCGCGGCTTCAGTACTGATCAAACCCAACGCAGATGGCCGCACACGTCCAGGCACCACCGTCGGCGATCGGCGCGGACCGGCGCTTGCGGCGCCGGCCCGCGGATCTGCGGCGCGGTGAGGACGAGACTGCCCTGTCTAGGCACCGGAGGACCCGTCCGTAGCCTTCGCTGGGACGCAGACCTTGATCGAGGAGGGATGGACCTTGATCCGCATCTTCTTGACAGCGGTGCGGGCACCACCGTCAAGCTCGTAGGGAAACCGCCGGCCGAACCGGATGCGGAACTTCTTACCGCGTGCAACCACAACGAACGGCGAGTTCTCGGCATCACCCAGCGCAAGCCGCCCCAGCGTGCGAGTCCACTCGACCGGATTCCTGGCAGTGACCACACCGAGCTCAAGAAGCCCGTCGTCCGGCCGTGCCCCGGGGAAGGCTTCAACCCCGCCGAGGATCTTGCCCACGTTCCCCAAAACCAAGCACGAAATCCGGCCCTTGAAGAAACGCCGACCGTCCACATCGATGGCCGTGTTCACCCGGCGTGCGCTGAGCTTCCTGACCCCTGTATAGAGGTACGCCGCGCGGCCAATGCGGTCCTTCATAGCCCGATCGGCCGCCTTGATCATCCGGGCATCGAACCCGGCGCCAGCCATCACCGCGAAGTGCTCGCCGTTCACCGAGCCCGTATCCAGCGGACAACGTTCACCCTGCAGGCCGACCAGAACCGCCTCGGTGAGGTCGGCAGGAATCTGCAGGTTCTTAGCAAGGAGATTCGCTGTACCGGCTGGAAGGATGGCAAGCACAGCCTCCGTCCCTGCCACCGCGTCGACACAGCGCTGGATCATCCCGTCGCCTCCCCACACGAAGATCACCTCAGCGCCTTGCGCCAGTGCGTGGCGAGCGCACTTAGGTGCCTTGCGGCTCTTCGTCACCTCGTACCAAAGCGGATCGGTCAGACCCTCGCCCGCCAGCACCTCCCGAAGCTCCCGCAAACCGCCACCGAGGCTCTTACCAGCGTGCGCCACAACAGCGATTGTCCGCATGGCATGGCCTCCCGGTTCTCGGCGAGCCGCTCGATAGGTGAAGGATCGCGCCGTGCGGGCTGACCGTTGCAGCGGCTTAAGCCGGATCCCGCATGTGGCAGTTAATCAGTACTTAGCGGCCCGGTACTCATAAGCCGATGGCCCACCCGAGGGAAACCTGCATCGCGTCAGCCGCCCCGCCGGCGCCCCCTGCGTCTGCGGAAGATGCCATTTGAGCGGCTCATCGCTCAGGTCGCGCGGGTGATGGGCGTGTCGAGGAATGACCGGCGGCCCCGCGCGCGCGTTTCGTGCCGGTCACGGTGCAGGAGCAGCTAGCTTGCGCTTCCGTAAGGCCGTGTGATGATCTCCAGCAGATGGCCGTCGGGATCTTCGAAGTACAGACCCCGTCCGCCGTCCCTGTGGTTGATGACGCTGCGCTGTGTCTGGCCGGGATCCGCCCAATACGCAAGGTCTTGCTCGCGGATGCGGCCAAACGTGTCGTCGAAGTCTTCCTCGCCGACAAGGAACGCGTAATGCTGGGCGGCGATCTCCGCACTGGTCTCACGGAAGTCCAGGGAGACACCGTTGTCGGCCTCGACCACGAGAAATGGGCCGAATCTGGTAGCGGGCGGCAAGCCAAGAATCCCAGCGAGGAATCCTGCCGACCGCTGCTGGTCGCGGCACGCGACGATGGTGTGGTTCAGTTGCACGCTCATGCGGGCTCACCGCCAGAGTCCTCGGCCATGTAGCAAAGCTTTCCGGTACCCAGCGGTGGCCGGTCTTCCGTCGTCATGGCGTCCGCCTTACCGGGGCGCTTGGTTGGTCTCAGCGGCTTCCGCCAGCCGGGCGTGCAGCCGCTCGCGTATCTCCTCCGGCGTGTAAGCTCGGCGCCGCCGTTCGGCCCGCACGATGACCACACCGGTGGCGGCGACACCAGCGAAGGCTGCCAGACCAAGTACCTTCCACCAACGCACCTGCCTAGGCTACGACCATGGCCGGAGTGAGCATCACCCTCGATGAGGCCCTTGATCTGACACGGACAGGGGATGTGTGGCTGTTTCGGGGGCGCAAAGTGGCTGATCGGGTGATCCAGGTGGCGACCAACAGTCCGGTAAACCACGTTGGCATGTCCGTCGTCATCGAGGATCTGCCACCCCTGATGTGGCACGCTGAACTCGGCCGGTCCCTGCCCGACATGTGGTCGGCCAACCGTCACCGTGGCGTCCAGTTGCATGACCTACGGGCGGCGGTCATGGTCTGGGCCACCAAGTATGGCCAGCAGGCCTGGGTGCGACAGCTAGACCGACCAATTACCCGCGAGATGGAAGACGCTGTCCTGCGCACCGTCGCGCGGCTGGATGGCACGCCGTTCCCATCCAGTACCAGGCTCGCCGCACGGTGGCTGTCCGGGCGCGTGCCGGCAATCAGGCACCAGTTGCGCGATACCAGCCTGGAGACCGCCTACTGCGCGGAGGTCCTCGCCGTCACCTATCAGGCCATGGGGCTGCTTGCAGGCAGGCACCACCCGAACTGGTACGACGCCGGCCGGTTCTGGAGCGGCGATGACCTGAGCCTGTCCGGCGGTTTCGCGCTCGGCTCCGAAATCACCGTCCACATTCCTGCCACTGACTCCAGCGCCGGGAGGGCTCGCGACCGCCGATAGAGCACTCATCCGACTGCGCACGTGGAAGTCCCCGCCTGCCCGGATCAGCTGAGCTTCTGGGGGCCGATGAGTTCATGGCTATGGCCCGGTCTCACCAAGTGGATGACGGCGCGCGAAAGGAGTTCACACATCATGTTCTCTTACACGAAGGCCTTCAGCGGATTCTCCGTAGACGACCGGGAGAAGGCGCGGCAGTTCTATGGCGAGACCCTCGGAATCAAGACCTCCGAGCAGCACGGCCTGATGACGCTGCACTTGGCCGGTGGCCGGGACACCCTCGTCTACCCCAAGCCAGATCACACACCGGCGACCTATACCATCCTGAACTTCGAAGTTAAAGACATCGACAAGGCAGTCGACGAACTGACAGCGCGCGGAGTGAAGTTCGAGCGCTACGACGGCCTGGCGCAAGACGAGAAAGGAATCGGCCGAGGAGGGGGCCCGTACATCGCCTGGTTCAAGGACCCGGCTGGGAACATCCTGTCAGTGCTGCAGGAGAGTTGACCGGGGTAGCTCCTCCACCCCACCGTGGCCAGGGCGCGGCCAATCGGCTACGCATGATCCGGCCCGGTGACGTGGGCCGGGATGTCGCGCACCTCTGCTATGCCAGCCATCACCTCGCGAGCGGTTCCCCTTCCATGAGCTTGGGGGTATCTCTCCAGGTGTGTAAGGAGTGATTAGGGGTAACTGTGTGGCCAGTGGGAATGGCCACTGTTACGGCGGGAGAAAGCTATCATGTCCGTTACACACCAAGAGCCGGTATCGGTGGGGACGGTGCCTGCCCGGGAGCCCGATGGGTTTTGGGAGAGGTCACTCATTACGACGGGGAAAATCCCGCCGTTGCCGGGCGGCAGGCGGCGCCGCTGCGGGAGCTGATGGATGACCGGCTGCTGGACGCGCTGCTGGAGCGGTCGCGGGACGAGGCCGGGGGGGCTGCGGCTGACCGGTGAGGGGTCGATGCTGGGGGAGCTGGTCAAGGCGGTGCTGGAGCGGGCGCTGGAGGCCGAGCTGACCGCGCACCTGGGTTATGAAAAGCACGACCTGGCGGGCAGAACCTGCGAATGCAACATGGTCCCCGCGAGATTCACATAACCACCCAGGAAGGTTTGGCGGGGGCACACCACGGCGGGGTGGCACGCCCTCATCTGCGTTACTCGCCGGTCTTCGCGTGCACGGTGATCTTGACCGTGGCCCGCGTGTTGTCGGCGAAAGTCACAACCAGGCGGTTGGCGCCGACCGGGGTGATCGCGTTGATTCTGGGCTGGTCAAGCAGGCGCGGCGCGCGTTGATTCTGGGCTGGTCAAGCAGGCGCGGCGTGGCGGTGCAGGCCGCGAGCGCGTCGCGGATGAGTGCCTGGACCTGGGCCGGGGTCATTTCTGCGCCTCGGCCACCAGCTGCTCCACTAATTCTGCAGCGCTGGTGGCATCCAGCGTGCGCGGGGCGTCCACCGGGTCATCCCAGCGGCGAGCGTGCCACGTGGTGGGGCCGACCGCGCGTTTCACGTACCAGACCTGGTAATTCGGCCAGTCGCGCTCCATCTCGCGGGCCGTTTCGAACATAGGGTTGTTCACTGGGTCGCCTCCTAGTTAGGCGATCAAGGGACCGGTCTCGCGTTATCTAGCGGTGGCGCTTGACCGGTCCCGCCTTGTGTTATGTGGCGGGATTTGCCACATTACGCCTAGCCGGATAGATCGGGCTAGGGTCCGATAGCACAGTCTGGCGTCCAGACTGTCTGGGTAACTTGACTCCGTGACGGTTGATCATGAGGGCAAAACGCCGGTCTACCTGCAGATTGCCGCGATTTTGCGTGCGGCTATCGAGCGCGGCGACTACCCTCCGGGCCGCGCGATCCCGTCCGAGACGCGTCTCATGCAGGAGCACGGCGTGGCGAGGCTGACCGCCCGCAAGGCGGTGCGGGTGCTCGCAGGCGAGGGCCTGGTCGAGGTTGTGCCCGGCCGCGGCGCCTACGTGCGGGAGCCGTGAGTCGCGGGCATCTGGCATCTGGCAGAGAGCTCGTCAGCCCGTGGCATCTGGCATCGGTGGCCCATGGGCGCACTCGTCCACGCATAGGCCCGGGGGCCCAGCTTGCGCCAGGCCCCCGGTGCCAGTGATCACGACGTGAACACGTGCCCCGACTGGGTGATAACAACGGCGGTGTCGCGCGAAACGATCATGACCGCTGGCTCGTGACCGATACCCAGGTCACGGCGGACCGCGCTGGACACGGGCTCCACTCGCAACCGTCCCGGCACGCGATGCTGTGACAGCATGCGCGTGTAGCTGACACTTCCCGTGTGCATAGGTGACCGCACAGGAGTCCTCACGCGGACATGATGGGGACTGCTGCGAGTGCAGCGCGTACCCCGTGCTCCCGGCAAGCGCGAGACCCAGGCTGGCGGCAGTGATCTTGATAGCGGCGAACATTATGGCTTTCACGTAGCCGAACACTTGCTTGCCGTACTGCTTGGCGTCCTCGGCAGAGATGCCGTCATGCGCACGCGGACTCCACGACTGGAGAAACTTCGCCGCGTTTTCCATGATCGCCGCAGCGACTTGGCGCTTGGTTTCGGACGGCCCGCGTTCCTTCGGCTTCTCAACCTTCGGCGCCGAGATGGTGGTCTTGGTACTGGCGGCTGGCTTGGCGCTGGCCTTGGTGGTGCGCTTGGCTGTGGCATGGGGTGCTACGCGGAGAGGATGGTGAGACCCCACCAAGGACGGGCCCATCTTCTTGGCGGTCTTGACCACGGCGTACTTCCCGGCAGATAGTCGTTGCGCCCGATACTGCCAGCGTGGGCAGCACGGGAGAGCCGTTGTCCAGCGAAGAGGACGAGGATGCCAACCACCGGTGTTGCCGTCGTTACCGGCGCGGGGTCTGGAATTGGACGGTGCATTGCCAGGGCGTTGCTGGAAGCCGGCTGGCAGGTCGCAGTGGCCGGGCGGCGTCCGCAGGCTCTGCGCGAGACCGTGGCCGGCGCCGGGCGCGAGGGTTCCGCGCTCGTTGTCCCAGCCGATGTCACCGTGCACGAGTCCGTCGCGGAGTTGTTCGAGACCGTTCGCCAGCGGTGGGGGCGGGTCGACCTGCTCGTCAACAACGCTGGGGTGTTCGGCCCGGCGGGGGCTGTCGACGAAGTCTCCCTGACCGGCTGGCAGCAGATCGTGGACACAAATCTCACCGGTGCTTTTCTGTGTGCCCACCATGCCGTTCGGATGATGAAGGCCCAGACCCCGCGCGGTGGGCGGATCATCAACAACGGCTCCATATCCGCGCAAAGCCCCCGGCCGAACAGCGTCGGCTACACCGCGACCAAGCACGCGATCACGGGCCTGACGAAATCGATCTCCCTGGACGGCCGGGACTTCGACATAGCCTGCGGCCAGATCGACATCGGGAACGCCGCAACTGACATGACCCAGGCGATCGGCCACGGTGCGCTACAGGCAGACGGCTCTACCGCGCCAGAGCCCACCTTCGATTCCCAGCACGCCGCCGCTGCCGTGCTGTACATGGCGTCCCTACCGCTGGACGCCAACGTTTCCTTCCTCACCATCACCGCCACCAAGATGCCGTTCATCGGCCGAGGATGAGACAGTGACACCATGACCGCGCCCGGAGCCTTCGCTGACCTGGGGGCATTGCGGGCCTGCTGGCACCCCGTCGCGTTCAGCCACGACCTCACCGACCAGCCGGCCCACGCTGACCTGCTCGGGGAGCCGCTGGTGCTGTGGCGTGGCTCCGATGGCCAGGCGCGGGCCAACTCGGATTTGTGTGTGCACCGGGGGACAGCGCTGTCACTGGGCTGGATCAGGGGCGATGAGCTCGTCTGCCCGTATCATGGCTGGCGCTACCGGGCGGACGGCCGCTGCATCGCCATCCCCCAGCTGGAAGATCCATCCCGGGTCCCGGCGAAGGCGCGGATCGGCGCGTTCGGCTGCCAGGAACGGTACGGCCTGGTGTGGGTTGCTTTGGCGGAGCCGCGCTGGCCACTGCCTGAAGTCCCGGAACTGGAAGACAGCAGCTGGACGGTGGTGACGGCGGGACCGTACCGCTGGCGCTGTGATGCCGCCCGCCAGGTGGAGAACTTCACCGACTTCGGGCATTTCCCGTGGGTGCACCCGGGGCTGCTCGGTGACCCGTCCCGGCCGGTGGTGCCCCGCCATCAGGTCCGCACCGAGGCCAACGTGCTGCACTATTCGATCGTCCGGCCGGAAGCACCCAACTCTGATGACTTCCCGGTCTTCGGCAACGAGCAGGCAGGCCCGCCAGAACGGCGCAGCCAGTATGAACTGCACCTGCCCTACACCATCGCACTGCGTCTGGGCTGGGGCGGAGAGCGCGGCATGGTCTACTTCTTCGCTTCCCAGCCCGTCGCCGCGGACCGCTGCGCGGGATACGTCGTCATCGGCCGCAATTACAATCTCGACCAGCCCGCGCGGGTCATCGAGGAGTTCGAGAACACCATCTTCGGCCAGGACCAGGTGGTGGTCGAATCACAGCGCCCTGAACAGGTGCCCTTCGACCTCGCGGCCGAGCTGCACCTGAAGTTCGACGCCGTCGCCGTCGCCTACCGCAAAGCCATGCGGGAACTCGGGCTGGCTACCAGCGCCGTGTGAGCTTCGGGCTGGCTACCAGCGCCGTGTGAGCCCGGCTGGCTACGAGCGACGCGTGAGCCGGTACGCGCTGGGGCGGGCGCGTCGGAGAGGCAGTGGCGCGGAAGGGTCGCTCACGGCCTCAGCCGCCTCAAGCGTCCAGCCAGCCCCGAACAGGCCGGCGACATCCGCCTCGCTCATCCCACGTGGCAGGAGCAGGCGCCGTCCCGGCGCGAACGCTGCCAGGAGAAGCTTTGCCCCCGGCGCGGCGAGTTCAGTTATCCCGGAAGCGGCGCCCTGGCGTGCCGCGTCGGGAAGGCCCTGGATGCAGCCGAAGTCGTACACGAGCGTGTACCCGGGCTTGAGGCCGAGCCGGGGCAGGTCGCTGACGTCCCCCGCGATCCACTCCACCTCAGCCCCTTCCTCCTCGGCCCGCTGCCTGGCCTTGGCGATCGCCGCATCGGCGAGATCGACCGCGGTGACCTGCCACCCGCACTTGGCCAGGTGGACAGCATCGCGCCCGCTCCCGCACCCCACATCGAGCGCCCGGCCTGGTGGCAAAGCGTGCGGCCCTGCCGTGATCCGCTCCCACGTCGGCACAACCGGCCGCCGCTCCCACGGTGCGAAACCCAGCCGGTACATCACTTGGTAGGGGATAAGCATCGTCGCCTCCCTCGGCTGTTACGCTAACCCTCACCCCGCAGGAAAAGGGCTACCCGGTCGAGAAATTGCTGCTGCTGAGACAGCATGAAGAACATGTGGCCGCCGCGGAACACTTCCAGCTGCGAGCCTGCCATGCCCGCGTGCAGCCGTTCTGCCATCTCCAGCGGCACCGACCTGTCCCGCCGGCCATGCAGGATCAGCGCCGGTGCCGTTATCCCGGCGACCCGGCCTGCCGCGTCGTAGGTCACGGCGGCCTGGCGCTGCCGCAGATGGGCGTAACGCGGCTGCGGGTGGGCACCCTGGAACTTCGGCAGCCATTGCAGCGGCGTGAGCAGCCGCATGGGCCAGGACTTGACGATCTTACCGCGGCCGGCCGCGGATGTGCTGACGAGCACGAGCTTGCGGATCCGGCCGGGGTGTGAGAGCGCGAGTTCGATCGCGATCCGGCCACCCATCGACATCCCCAGCACGTGCGCCCGCTCAATGGACAGCGCATCCATCAGCCCGGCCGAGTCAGCGGCCATCATCACAAATCGTGTAGGGAGTGTCCGGTTTCTCCGTCCGCCCGGCGCCCCGGTTGTCGAACGCAATGACCTGGTAGCCGCGCGCGAGTTCGGTGATGATGCGGCCGAACAGGCTGATGTCCGCGCCCAGGCCGGGAATGAGCAGGAGCGGTTCGCCCGTGCCGTGCCGTTCGTAGTACATGGCGATGCTGTTGACCTGCACCGTGGGCATACTCCAGCACGGTAGCAAGGGACGGGTGTCAGTGTGTGGGCTTCGCTGCCGGGGCAGCCGGGACTGAGCAGAGTCGGGGGGTCCAGATCGAGGATGAAGGGCAGCGTACGGGGGAGCTGTCGTGGCCCGGCCGCGCCACCGTTCCGCCCGCCGGGGCGGACGGAATTTGAGCCGTGCACGGAGGGACTGGCCCTATGTATCAGGGGACGGGTACGGCGCTCTAATACCACGACGGTGCGTCTTCGCCCGGCCGCGGGATGCGCCAGTTCTCCCACAGGGCGAAATTGGCCTGCCCGCACCGGCGCCTGGCCGTGGAGGTTGTTCGTGTCCGTAGGAAACAAAGCGCGGTACGCGCTCGCGGCGATCCGCATCATCAACGGCGGCGTTGGGCTGCTTGCCCCAGCCGTCATCATCAAGCGGTTCGGGGAGAATCCCGAGCGAAGCCCGGCCGCCACCTACGGACTCCGGCTGTTCGGCGTGCGCACGGTCCTCATCGGCGCCGATCTCATCACCCAGCGGGGCAAACCGCTCGAACACACCAGCGGGCAGGCCGTGGCGATCCATGCCAGCGACACGATCACGGCGGCAATGCTCGGAACATCTGGCCACCTGCGGCCGCGGACGGCCGTGCCGCTCACACTCATATCCGCGGTCAACACCGCGCTCGCCGTGGCGGCATGGCTCTACAGCCACCACGAGGACGGATCATGACCGCTGCGCCCGGCCCGGCGACCGCCGAGCAGGGGACGTATGACTACATCGTTGTCGGCTCCGGTGCCGGGGGCGGGCCACTGGCGGCCAGGCTGGCTGAGGCCGGCATGCGGGTGCTGTTGCTGGAGGCCGGAACCGACGGTGCGACCGAGCCGGACAGCGACGACTACGCTGTCCCGGCCTTCCACGGGCGAGTCGCCGAAGACCCGGCAATGAGCTGGCAGTTCTTCGTCCGCCACTACGCCAGCGGTTTTCAGCAGGCACGCGACCAGAAATACGTAAGGAAGCGGGACGGGGTCTTCTACCCCCGGGCCGCCGCCCTTGGCGGCTGCACCGCACACAACGCCATGATCACGGTCTACCCGCACGACGAGGACTGGGACGCCATCGCCGCGCACACCGGCGACAACTCGTGGCGGGCCGAGAAGATGAGGGGTTACTTCGAGCGGCTCGAAGCCTGCGAGTACCTGCCGCGTCCCTGGCCGTTCCCGCGCATCCGGCTGCTCAGAGCGGTCGCGGCCCGCCTGCCGTTCATCTCCAGCCGGTTCACCAACAGCGCGCGGCACGGCTTCGGCGGCTGGCTGGCCACCTCGCTCGCCGACCCCAAACTGGCCGTGCGCGACGGTCAGGTGCGCGACGTCCTGCTTGACGCCGCGGCCAGCAACCTGGCGGAATTTCTTGGGCGGCCGCTCGATCCGCTCGAAGAGCTCGGCAGCTTCGTGGACCCGAACGACTGGCGGGTCCGCAACATGCCGGAAGGACTCTGGCAGGTCCCGCTCGCGGTCCGCGGCGGGCGCCGCAACGGCACCCGGGAGCGGATCCGCGACGTCGCCCAGCTGCACCCTGACCGCCTGGTCGTCCGCACCGGCTGCCTCGCCACCCGGGTTCTGCTTGATGACAGCCTGACGGCAACGGGTGTCGAGTACGTCGACGGCGCGCACGCCTACCGGTGCGACCCCACACGCGCCGCCGGGCCGCTGCCGCCCCGTCAGCGTGCCTGGGCTGCCCGCGAAGTGGTGCTCGCTGGCGGCGCCTTCAACACGCCACAACTGCTGAAGCTCTCCGGGATCGGCCCGAGCGCCGAGCTGGAGCGCTTCGGCGTCGATGTCCGGCTGGACCTGCCGGGGGTCGGCCGCAACCTGCAGGACCGCTACGAGGTGGGCGTGGTCAGCCGGATGGCCCACGACTTCTCGCTGCTGAGCCACGACCGGTTCCGCCCGCCCGCTCCTGGCGAAGCACCCGATCCGGCCTACCGGGAGTGGCAGTCGGGGACCGGGATCTACACCACCAACGGTGCCCTGGCCGCGATCGTCCGGCGGTCACAGCCCGGGCTGACCGCACCGGACCTGTTCCTGTTCGGCCTGCCCGCGCGGTTCACCGGCTACTACCCCGGCTTCTCCAACGACCTTGAGCAGCACCATGACTACTTCACCTGGGCGGTTCTCAAGGCGCACACGGTCAACCGGGCCGGGGAGGTGCTGCTGCGCTCCGCCGACCCGCGTGACCCGCCGGAGGTCGTCTTCCACTACTTCGGAGAAGGCGACGACTCCGAGGGCCGTGACCTCGACGCCGTGGTTGAGGGAATACGTGCCGCCCGGGACATCATGCGGCACGCGGGGTCCCTGGTACGGGAGGAAGTGTCGCCAGGTCCCGGCGCGCAAACCAGCGACGAGCTGCGGTCCTGGGTGCGGAACCACGCCTGGGGGCACCACGCCTCGTGCAGCTGCCCGATGGGTCCCGCCAGCGACCCCCGCTCAGTGGTGGACAGCCGGTTCCGGGTGCACGGCACAACCCGGCTGCGCATCGTCGATGCGTCCGTTTTCCCGCGCATCCCCGGCTTTTTCATCGTGACCCCCATCTACATGCTCGCCGAAAAGGCGAGCGACGTCATCCTCGAAGACTCCCGGGTCCTGCCGCCGCGCGCCGCGCCAGGCGAAGTGCCCAGCTTCACCACGAGGGAGGAAAGATGAACCGCCAGACCCAACAGCCTCACCGGTACCGGAACACCTTGTTGTGGCGCGTCTACAACGGCCTGTCACAGGCTGTCGACCACCGCATCGGCTGGCACCGGCTGCCCACGGTGGCCGGCCTCGCAGTTCTCGTAGGCCTGCGCAACATTCTCCGCCAGCGCAACCTCTACGACACCATGACACTGCCGGCCGACGACGCACCGAAGCCCGGGCCCGCGACCGCAGCGACGTTCTCGGGACGCACCGCCGATGGCTCATACAACGACCTTGATCACCCAGCGATGGGCATGGCGGGCACCCGTTTGGGCCGCAACATTCCGCTGGCGGCCGCCTACCAGGAATCACCGGCGCGCATCCTGTCGCCGAATCCCCGCACCGTCAGCCGTGAACTGCTGACCCGCGAAAAGTTCCAGCCAGCCACCAGCCTCAACCTCCTGGCCGCCGCGTGGATCCAGTTCATGGTCAAGGACTGGTTCAGCCACGGTGCGGGCGACCCGGGGCACACCTATGAACTGCCGCTCGCCGACGACGACCCGTGGCCGCAGCGCCCCCTCACCGTGCTCAAAACGCTCCCCGACCCGACCCGGCCGGCGGGCAGCACCGGGCCGCAGACGTACCTGAATCATGAAACACCGTGGTGGGACGCGTCCCAGATCTACGGGGGCGGGAACGAGCCCATCGACAAGCTGCCCCGCCGCACAGGCGCCGACGGGAAGCTTGTCGTTGGCAAGGATGGCCGGCTTGTGTTCCCGGCTGACCCGAAACTGAGCCCCGAGCACATACCCGGCTGGTGGCTCGGCCTGGACTTGATGGGAACCCTCTTCGTCCTTGAGCACAATGCGGTCGCCGATGCGCTGAAACGCGATTACCCCGGCTGGAACGACGAGGAGCTTTACCAGCGGGCCCGGCTCGTGATCTCCGCCCTCATCGCGAAGATCCACACGGCGGAGTGGACGCCGGCGATCCTGGCGCACCCAACGACGGTGGCAGCCCTGCACGCCAACTGGTGGGGGCTCGCCGGTGAACGGGTCCGCCGTACGTTCGGGCGGATCACCGGGAGTGAGATCATCAGCGGCATTCCCGGGACCCCGACGGAGCACTTCGGTGTGCCCTATTCCCTGACCGAGGAATTCACGATCGTCTACCGGATGCACCCACTCATCCCCGACGACTACACGTTCCGGTCCGTCACCGACGATTCGGACCTCGGGCACCGGGCGTTCCCGGACATCGCGGGCCCGAACGCCCACAAGGTCAGCGACGAGATCGCAATGCCCGACCTCTTCTACAGTTTCGGAATCGCCAACCCCGGCGCGCTGGTGCTGAACAACTACCCGCGGTTCCTGCAGGAGTTCCGCCGGCCCGACAGCGACAGGCTGATGGACCTGGCGGCCACCGACATCCTGCGTACCCGGGAACTGGGCGTGCCACGCTACAACGAGTTCCGGCGGCTGCTGCACCTCAAACCCGCCACGTCGTTCACCGACCTGGCCAGCACCCCGGAGCTGGCGGCCAAACTCAGCACCGTCTACGGCGGTGACATCGGGCGGGTCGACACGATCGTCGGGATGTTCGCGGAGAAGCGGCCGCAGGGATTCGGCTTCTCCGATACCGCGTTCCGCATCTTCATCCTGATGGCATCGCGGCGCCTCAACAGCGACCGCTACTTCACCCGTGACTTCACCGCGGAGATGTACACCCAGACCGGGATGGACTGGGTGCAGGGCACGACGATGATCGATGTCCTCATGCGCCACTACCCGCAACTTCGGCCCGTGCTGCGTGGCGTCAGCAACGCCTTCCAGCCGTGGTCGCGGCTGACGAGCGGATGACCGGGACCACGACCGCCGAAAGGGGAAACGATGGCCGACCATAACGACCCGAATGCGGTGAACTCCATATTCTCCGACATAGAGGCCAGTGCCGCAGATCTCTATGACCTGTTCGGGTTCCCCGGCGATGACATGAGCCAGGGAGACCGGGTGGTGATCGCGCTGACCTTCGCCGCGGTGCCGGACACAGGGGTCATGGATCCCGACCTGCTTTACCGCATCCGGGTGTTCTCCCACCCCCGGGCGGCGCTGCTGCCCGGGGAGGACCGCGACCTGGAGACGCTGCTGCGCTACTTCGACGGGGTGCGCGGCACCTACCTGGGCGCCGCGAACTCCGCCGAGATCAGGGTGACCGCCGATGAGCACGGGCAGGCGAGGGTGGCCTTCCACAATTTCCCCGGCGGCAGTTTCTCGGCCACCGTGCCCGTGGGCGAGGTGACGGCGATTCCCACGCCGGACGGGCTCGCTGTTGACGCATTCATCGGCGGCCGGGACGACGCCTTCTTCAATGACCTGCCGGGCTTCTTCCGTTCCATCAACTACGCGCCACAGTTCTACCACGTGCCGCACACCCGGCCCGATCTTCGTGAGCTGCCAATCCCCAAGACGCTGCTCGAACTCGAAGGCAACGACCTGTTCAACTACGATCCCGCGAACCCCGAGCACGGGCACACGGTCAAACTCGACCTGCCACCCGGCCCGTACACCTGGACCGGAAACAGCTACAAGAAAGATTCCGCCGGGAATTATCGATTTGTCTACAGTGGCCGGGACGCGCGCGCGGGCGAGAACTGCAACGCGATCATCTTCGAAATGCCACTGCGGTTCATCACCCGCCAGCCCGGGACCGACCGCATCGTCGACGTCTGGGGCGAAAGCTGGGTGCGCAAGGCGTCGAACAAGGTCGAGACAATACCCGACCATCCGCTCTGGCACGAGCACCCGTTCGCGTTCCTGTCCCCCGACTCCCGCGACACGCAGCTGGCAGCCCACAAGCTCGTCGACACGGTCGGACAGCCGTTCGCCGACGCCGGCCTGTCGGAACGGGAAAACAACCGGCAGCTCGGAGCGAACAACTTCTGGCTGGCCCCCCACTTCATCAAGCGGCTGGCGCACCTGGGCTGGGGCTTCGGGCCGTCGGTCAGCACGCTCGGGCTCGCCTGCTCGTTCGACCATGGCGACGCACAGGTGCCGGTCCACCGCAGCTATGACACCGTCATCGAGGCGTTTCCCCGGGTCCGCAAGCTCGTCTTCCAGCGGCTTGCCATGCCCGACGACAGCTGGGACCGGCACAAGCTCGGCATTCCGCTGCGCCGCCCATTCGAGATCTTCGTGCCCAACGTCTGCGCGCTCGACATGGACACCAGTGGCACGTGGCCGTTCGGCCGCCGTCTTCAGGACCAGGTGGCGAACCGGTTCCTGTCGCTGTTCCTGGACATGGAAGCCGCCCCCAGCGGCGGCATCGCATACCACGTCGAGACGCTGTCCGACCAGGCGCTGTGGGACGCGGTGCCGATAGAGCCGAAGACCTCACCCAACCCGCTCACCAACGACAAGGAGTTCCTGTCTCACTTCCCGTACCTGGCCGAGCCGTGGTGACCTCGGCTGCTGTTAGCGCCGAGCCCGCCACTGATTGTGAAACTGAGCTTCGCCGCGTAGACGCGGCGCTGCGCACGGGCAGCGCGGATGCTGGTGGCGCCGACGCGGCCGCTGGGCACGCCTGCCTCCTGCTCAGGCGCGCACGCCTGTCCGGTGTCCCGGACGAGCTGCGCGCCGCCGAGGCTGCCGTGAGCACTGCCCAGCGGCGTCACCCCGACTGGCCCGACCTGTGTTTCCTGCGGGCGAGTGCCGATCTCGACATGCACCGGCCCGGTGACGTCCCCGGGCACCTCAGCGGCGCCGCGGGGCTCGCCGAGTCACCCGCCGGCCTCGAACTGCGACGTTCGCCTGGGTCCGGGCCGCCCGTGGCGCGCTGGCGGCCGGCACCGGGCGCTGTGACACCGCCTGGGCCCACTACCGCACCGCGGAGGCGGCGTTCTCCGGTTACTGGGTCGTCGAGTCGCACACAGCCGGGCTGCTGCGCAGGCAAGGCCGGCTCGATGAAGCCGCCGCCGCGTACGCGCGGGTGCGGGCCCGGACGTCCCGCCCGGAACTGGCGCACGCGCTTGGTGACGTGCACCGTGCCCGCGGTGCCGGCGGGGAGGCAGCGCGCTGGCATGCGGTCGCGCTGCGCGAGTACCAGGCCTCGGCCGCCCGCGGTGAGGCGCTCTACCTTCATCACCTCGCGAGCTACCACGCCGATGTGGTAGGTGACACAACCGAGGCCGCCCGGTGGGCGGCGCGCGACGCCGGCGCGCGCCGCCACCATGGGTGACGTTCGTGTGTCCCTTCAGCCCGGGTCGCTGCCAAACGCTTCGTCGAGCAGGGCCGCCGCGTCGGGCAAGGGCGGGTGGCTGGCAACGCCCATGTCGTGCCGCGCTGATGCCCGCACGGCGGGGGCTGGTTGCCGTGCCAGCGCTGCCGGGGCGGCGACGAGCCGTTTGACCTGGACGTAGGTGACCCCGCCGCGGTGGATGTAGGCGGCCTGGCCGACGGCGAGGCGGCGGATCAGCGCCGGGTCGGCCACGGGCCTGTCGCGGACCCGGGAGGATCCCTGGTGGCTCCACCGGGGGACGCCGAGCAGGCGCCTGCTGGTGTCCACGGCACGGCGGGAGCCTGCCAGTCCCGTGATCGGTTCCGGGTGCGGTGTGCGCAGCAGCCAGACGCCGCCGTCCGCGGTGGCCGCGATCCGGTACCTGTCGTCTTCCTCCGCGGCCAGCCCTTCCCATGACTGTGCGGACACCTGGACGGCCAGCCCGAGCGAGCGGGCCCGCTCGTACAACTGCCAGATCGGAAGTCTTCTGGAAACGGCGCTGAACTCATCGACCGCCAGCAGGATCTCGCGGTCCCTTCCCGCGCCATGGGCCGCAAAATGGGCCAGCAGGTCGACCAGCGCCCGGGCCTGTGCCTCCGCCACCGACACGTCCGACGTCCCCTCCAGGATGCAGTACCAGGCATCGGCGTCGCCGAAACTCCCGGCCCCGTCCAGCCCGGCCCCGAGCCGGCGGAACAGGGTGCGGAAGCGCAGCCCGATGTCGGTGATGTGGCGGGAGGCGGACCGCAGCAGCGCCACGTCATCCTCCTGACCGGAGCCGGCATAGGCAAGCGTGAGCCAGCCAGCGTCCAGCCGGGACAGGAAGTCGGCAGCGCCGGCGGGCGGGCCAGCCGGCGCGCTGACCGCCAGCGCCACAATCGCCTCCATCACGTCGGCGTAGTACGCCGCCGCGCCGGTTCCGTGCTCGATCATGTCGACCAGCGTGCTGGTGAGCTGCGGTGGTGGCAGCTCCCACAGCGACAGGCTCGCTTCGTCGGGCCAGACGGCGGTGAACCTGGCGCCAGCATCGCGCAGCACCCGCCGGACCCGGTCGGCTACCCGCCGGGAATCCGCGCCGCCCTTGCAGTCCAGCACCACCAGCAGCGGCCGCCGCCCGGTCGCGGCGGCGTGCAGTTGCAGGCCCCGGGCGAGAAATCCCGCCCACAACCGGAGCAGCAGCGTGGTTTTCCCGGTCCCGGTCGTACCGACCACCACCTGGTGTGAGCGCAGCCGCTGGTACGGGATGGCCGCGAATGGCCCCGCCGGGTGACCAGCCGTGCGGATGACCGCGCCCGCCACGACGCGTCCGTTTCGTGAAAGAAGAGGGAGTGAACCGGGTGCGGCAATCCTGGCGCGGGCGGAGCGGACCTGGTGCCGCCACTGGCGGCGGTCGAACGCGGCCGGTGAGGTGGGGAAGAGGCCGCCGCTGCCGGTCTCCATCGCGTACATCCGCCGCGACCACGCCAGGCCGCCCACGACGAGGCCGAGCGGGATCGCCGCCGGGGCAATGGTGACCGCGGCCAGCAGCGGCGACCCGGCCAGAGCCTCGCGCCAGGCAGCGAGCCAGGCCAGGTATGGGGCGGCCGCCACCGGCTGCCATGCGCCGGTGGCGGCGGCGGTCGCCGCCAGCCACACCGCGACCATCGGCAGGCTCCACCGCGCGGCGCGGTACAGCCGCCCTGGCGGCAGGCCCGCGCGCCACGCGGCCACCACCGTCCCCGTGGCCACCAGGGAAACCGGCGCCGCCGCGATGATCAGCGCGGCCACGAGGCCGATCCTGATCAGCTTCGCGGCCACGCGGACCAGCGCCAGCACCGCCAGCAGGCCCAGATACCGGCGGATCACGGGGCCGCTCCGGAGCCAACGCGGGCTGCTGGCGGCCGCGGCCGGCCACGGCGCGGCCCGGCTGCGTGCCCAGCCAGCTGGGCGCCCGGGGGCAGCTCGCGGACCTCCACCCTGGCCCCCACGCTGCCCAGCGCCTCGCGTGCCCGCGTCACCGTTAGCCGGGCGGCGGGAGAGCACAGGTACAGCACCCGGCTGTGGCGGGGCGGGGCACCAGGCACCCGGGCCTGCCCGCCGGGGCAGCCGTAGTCCCCGGTCCGGGTGAGGATCTCATGCATGATGGCGGCCGTGCGTGCGACCGTCTTGCGGGTCAGCTCGGCCTCGATCGCCCAGCACTCCCCGCCCCAGGCGACCGGGGCGCCGTCCGGCCAGTGCACCTCACCGTCCGGGAAGTGTTCCCGTAACCCGACCCGCCCGCCGACGCGGCCGCGCAGGCGGCGCTCACTCCGCCAGAAGCCCTGTGCGGACGCGTAGGCGGGGGTTGCCTCAAGCGCGAGCCGGACCGCGGTCACCGCCCGCAGGTGTGCGAGCCGCGCCAGCGCGGGGGAGGCCGCGGTATAGGGCAGCCCGCACGCTTTGAGGCCGGCCCGGGTCAGCCAGACCCATGGCCGTCCCGGGCCGATCCGGGCGCTGTCGGCGTACCTGGCGCGGCGCCAGCCCGCCGCGACGGCGCGCGCCCGCGCCTCGGAGACACCGAGTACCGCGGCAAGCTGGTCGAGTTGTATCGCGTACATGTCGGCGACGAAAAGGAGCGCTGCGATGTCGCGTTCGGCGAGATGTCCGGGCGCGCCCGCGCCCGGCGCCTCGTCGCGAGAATTCACGTCTCTACTACATCACGCCGGCACAACACGCGGTAAGTACTGGCGCGGGCCGGTGCAGGTGAGGCACAATGCGACGCGGGATCTCATGACAGCCTGCCTGCGGCGGGGTGGCCGGGTCCTTCGGCGTGCGGAGCCGAGATCGTTGGGGAAGGCGCATCTCGTCCGCTCGCAGGGAGGCCTGGTGTCTGTTCGCGGCGTGCTGCACGTCCATTCCGCGCCCCCGGCGCTGTGCCCGCATATCGAGTGGGCGGTCGCCGGGGTTCTTGGCATGCCAGTCAACCTTCCGTGGGTGAACCAGCCGGCCGCGCCGGGGATGCTGCGCACGGAGCTGGAATGGCAGGCACGCCAGGGCACGGCCGGTGCCATCACCTCGGCCCTGGCTGGCTGGAACCGGCTTCGTTTCGAGGTCACCGAGGAGGCAAGCCCGGGCTGCGAGGCCGTCCGCCACAGCTACACGCCGGGTCTTGGCCTGTTTTCGGCCGTGACCATGGCCAACGGGGATGTCGTCATCCCGGAGAGCCGGCTGCGGGCGGCGATGACGGTGGCCGCCGCCGCGGCGTCCGGCGCGGTCGGGCGCTCCCGGCCCGGTGCGGCGTCACAGGACCGGGCGAGCGTGCTGGAAGACGAACTGTCCCGGCTGCTCGGCCAGCCGTGGGATGACGAGCTTGAGTCTTTCCGGTGCGCCGCCGACGGCGCCCCGGTCCGCTGGCTGCACGCGACGGGCTGACCCCTCACCGTGGGCTTACAAGCGTGGCCGAGCTTGGCCGTGGCTATCCTGACCCGGTGACCGATTCACCGCGGAAGGTCATTCTCGACTGCGACCCGGGCATCGATGACGCGTTCGCGATCCTGTTCGCGTGCGGCCATCCCGGCCTCGACCTGTGTGGCATCACCACCGTGGCCGGAAATGTCGGTGTTGACCAGGCCACCGCCAACGCGCTGAGCGTGTGTGAGTTCATCGGGCGCGCGGATGTTCCCGTGGTTCCAGGAAGCCCGGCGCCGCTGCTGCGGCCGTTCCTGGACGCCCGCCTGGTCCACGGAGAGTCCGGCCTGGGCAAGGCGCGGCTGCCGGCGGCCCGGGGTGGGCCGCGGGACGGTCATGCGATGGATTTCCTGATCGAGCGGATCTCGGCTGCGCCTGGGGAGATCACGCTGGTGGCGACAGGCCCGCTCACCAACATCGCGCTCGCGGTGCGCCGCCACCCGCCGCTTGCCCGGCAGGTGGCGGATTTCGTCATCATGGGAGGGTCGGCGGGCCGCGGGAATGTCACCCCGGCGGCGGAGTTCAACATCGCCTGCGACCCGGAGGCGGCGGCGATCGTGTTTGGCGCCGGGTGGCGGGTGACCATGGCAGGGCTCGACGTGACACTCCAGGCCCGGGCCACCAGCGACGTGCGGGACCGGATGCGGGCGCTGGGCCGGCTAGGCAGCGAACTCCTGCTGCCAGGGCTTGGCGGCTACAGCAGCGTCGCCAGCGGCGGCCAGCCGGTCCATGACGTGTGTGCGGTGGCACTGGTCGCCGCCCCGGATCTGTTCGGCTGCCAGCCTGCCCGGGTGGAAGTGGAGGTGGCTGGCCGGTGGACATCGGGCATGACCGTGACGGACTTTCAGGCCCCGGATGGTGACCAGAATGCGCTCGTGGCCATGTCCCTGGACGCCGCCGGGTTCTGGGATCTCGTCCTTGCCGCATACGAGCGGGCCGCCGCCGCCGTTACAGCTGCCTGACCTGGGCTCAGCGGGGGGCGCCCGGCGTGCCTGGCGCTAGGTGCGCGGGCCTGGGATCGTACGTCCGCCGCGGCACCACGTCGCAGTGTCCCTCATCGCCGAAGCACCCGCCGTGGCCAAAGACGTGAAAAGCTCCCGCATATCCATTGGCGGCCGTCGTTTCGGTGTTCTCACCAGCGTCGGCATTGTTCAGAAACACACGGCCCTCGAACGAGGCGCCAGAATGATCGAGTTCGTGGAACTCGATGTCCGCGCGGGCGAACTCGCGGTCAACTGCCCTGACTGCAACAATCCACCGGGATCATGAAAGTGCGACTGCCCAGCGGCGCGGACCCGGCCCGGGTGGGAGTGCGGGGCTCAGGACTTGTCCCGCGGGCGCGGGATAGCCGGATGCCCAGCCGGGCTTCTCAGTCGCCGCGTCTCACGGCGGGGTCCAGACGTACGGGGTGGTCGTCGTAACAGCCTGGAATCCGAGGCGGCGCAGGATCGGGGCGCTGGCCCTGGAGGCGTCCACCTGCAGGTAGCGGACTCCGCGCGCGATAGCCAGCTGAGCGCGGCGGGCGACGAGCGCACGGTAGATGCCCCGGCCCCGCCAATCGATCCGGGTCGATCCTCCCCACAGTCCGGCGAATTCGGTTCCCGGACGGAACTCCACCCGTGCCGAGGAGATCACCGTCCCGGCTGCTTCTGCGACGAAGATGGCGATTTCATCCGCGGACTCACTCACCTGCCGCATCAGTTCGCCGGCGCGCCAGCCCGCGTCCTCATTCCAGACCGCCGAGTGAAGTTCCGCGATTGTGTGCATATCGGCGGCCGCGCTGACCTGGCGCAAGGTGACGCCCTGGGGGAGCACCGGTTCGGCGGCCATCTCCGCCGCCAGCCCGATCATCACCGTTTCCTCGTCTTCCGGTACGAAGCCCGCGGCGCGCAGGCGGTACGTCAGTCCTGGCGTCTCGTCGTACCCGTATGTCTTCCACTCGACGGCCTCGTTTCGCGCGGCGAAGTAGTCACGCTGCCGTGCGATCAGCCGGTCAAGTTCCGGGCCGCGCACTCCGACGTCGCGGGGCGCGCTGATGAATCCCCGGTGCAGGCCCACGACCCGGAGCAGCGGCCCGTCGGGCTCGCAACTGACCGAGGATGGCGGCTGAGCTGGTTCCGGTCGTGCCTGCTCGTCGAAGGCCGCGAGAAGGGCACCGATGTTGGTCACTCACCGAATGTACGCAGGACGGCAACTGGTTTTCTGGGCGTGACCTACTGTAACGGCCAGCCACGGCCACGAAGGCGGATGGCTCAGATGGGATCCCAGGGTGCCGACTCGTAGGCCTGCGTCAAGGTCTTCATCAGTTCCAGATCGACCGGCAACCCGAGGTCGTCGATCTGGCCAACAGCAGCTATGCCGCGGGAGTTGGTGACGAAAACCGCAGCGAATGAGGGCACGTCAGGCAGGTGCACGGGAGCACGGCGCGACGACAGGCCGTGCCCGGAAAGGTGGAGTTCGAGCACCTGCATGGTGATTCCCCGCAGGGCGGGAGCGGCGGGCCAGACGATGCCGGTGCCGTCGAAGAACCCGATATTGGTGATGCCACCCTCCGAGATTGCCGCATCAGGACCGGTGAGCAGCGCTTCATCGAACCCGTTGCGCTGGGCCAGCCGCCGGAAGTAGCTCTGCCCGAAGTCGCCGAGGTGCTTGATATGGGCGACGGGGCGCTGATAGGGAACGGACTGGAGGCGCCATGGCGCGTCCGGCATGCCGCCAGGTGGCCCGACCGTCACCATCACAGACGGCCCGGTTTCCGCCTCCTGAACGTAGACACGGACCGAAGCGTCCCTGGTGTCATCGCCAAGTGCGTGCCCGATGTGACCCCGCACCCGCGCCTCATCGAGCCCCGAGCCGAACATCTCCCGGTTGGCCGCGTCAAGACGCGCGAAGTGCAGGCCCAGTCCCCGCACCCGGCGGTTCCTGACCTGCATCGCGGTGAAGTGCCCGTAGTGAGCCAGCGCCATGACCCGCAACTGCTCCGCCGTGGCGTTGTGCCCGTCGATCTCGATGCGTGCCACAGCCGGGCCGCCCAGCGTCATCCGCCGCCTTCCCTGGGCTGGCCGTTGGCCAGGCTCCCGTCGAGCCAGGCTGAGAACAGTGTGGCGGCCTGAGCCTGCGCCCGGCCCCACGCGCCGCCGGAATCGTGGAAGGGCGAGCCGTTCCTGCCCGGCGGCGGGCCCGCGATCGCCAGCCATGACGCCACGATCGGCTCGGTGGCCTCGGGGTGGAACTGCACACCCACGTGCGGGCCAGCGGAGAACCCCTGCAAGGACACCTCGTTGACCGCCAGTTCTGCCGCTCCTGGCGGCAGGTCGAACGCGTCGCGGTGCCACGACACCCACGGCCCCTCCGCCAGGCCCGCGGACCGGCTCGCCACCTGGGACCAGCCAATCTCGGGCTCGCCCAGCCGGTACAGCCGGGCACCGAGCACACGGGCGAGCACCTGGCCGCCGAAGCAGATGCCAAACACCGGGACCGATCCGGCCACCAGCCGCTCCACGAACGACAATTCGCCCGCGAGCCACGGGATGCTGTCGTCGTAGGCGGTCTTCTCTGACCCAAGCACCACGGCGGCGTCGCAGGGAGAATCGCCGCCGGGCAGCGGCTCTCCGGCATGAAGCCGGACGGTGCGCACCGGCAGTGCTCTGTCCGCGGCCCAGTCACCCAGCAGCCCGGCGGGCGCGTCAGGATCGTGCTCGACCACGACCAGGCTCCGCGGGATGCCCCGAGCGGCGTCAATCTCCGCCACGGCGGTCAGAGGGGGATGTTGCCGTGGTTGCCGCGCACGTCCGGCGCCTCGGCGATGGCGCGGGCGATCGCCTCCCTGGTGCGGGAGGGGTCGATGATCTCGTCGATGACGCCGAGGGCGCGGGCCCGCTCCAGGCCGCCGGACGCGCGCTCGTGCTCGGCCGCGAGCTCCGCCTCGACCTGGTGCAGCTTCTCCAGCGGGACCTCGGCCAGGGTGCGGCGGTGCAGGATGCGGATGGCGGCGACCGCGCCCATGACCCCGATCTCGGCGCCCGGCCAGGCGAAGACCTTGGTCGCGCCGAGGGCGCGGGAGTTCATGGCGATGTAGGCGCCGCCGTAGACCTTGCGCGTCACCAGGGTCACCCGCGGCACCCTGGCTTCGGCGAAAGCATGCAGCAGCTTGGCGCCGCGCCGCACCACGCCGTCCCACTCCTGCCCGACCCCGGGCAGGTAGCCGGGCACGTCCACGACCACGACCAGCGGGACGCCGAACGCGTCGCACATGCGGACGAACCTGGCCGCCTTCTCGGCGGAGACGGCGTCCAGGCAGCCGCCGAGCCGCAGCGGGTTGTTGGCGATCACGCCGACGGTGCGGCCGGCGAGACGGCCGAGCATCGTGACGACGTTGGGCGCCCAGCGGGGGTGCAGTTCCAGGCCGGGCTCGTCGAGGAGAGCGCCGAGCAGGGGCTTGACGTCGTAGGCGCGGCGCCGGGACTCCGGGAGGTGGTCGGCGAGGGTGCCGCCGCCGTCCCGCCCGCCGGTCTCAAGCAGCATGGTCTCCTCGGCGACCGTGTCCAGCTGAACCTTGTCGAGCCCAACGCTGCCCTGGTCGCCGAACAGCACCGCAAGCTGGCGGGCGCGGGTGATCGCCTCGGGGTCGGAGGCGGCGACGATGTGCACCACCCCCGAGCGGCGGGAGTGCGGCTCCGGGCCACCAAGCCGGGCCATGTCCACGTCCTCGCCGGTGACGCTGCGCACCACGTCCGGGCCGGTGACGAAGATCCGCCCCTGCTCGGACAGGATGACCACGTCGGTCAGCGCCGGGCCGTAGGCGGCGCCGCCGGCCGCGGCGCCGAGCACCACCGAGATCTGCGGAACCACTCCCGAAGCGCGGGTCATCGCGGCGAACACCGTCCCGACCGCGTGCAGGCTTTCCACGCCTTCCCGCAGCCGGGCGCCGCCGGAATGCCACAGCCCGATTACTGGCACGCCCTGGGCCAGCGCCTCTTCGTAGGCGGCCACGATCGCGGAGCATCCCACGGTGCCCATCGCCCCGCCCTGCACCCGCGGATCGCTGGCGAACGCGACCGCCAGTGACCCCCCGATCAGGCCGGAACCTGACAGCACCCCGCTGCCGTCCCGCGGTGTCAGCAGCGTCAGGGTTCCCTCATCGAAAAGCGCCTCCAGCCGGGCCTCCGGGTCGCGGGTGATGGTCACCGAGGCATCGGCGAGCTGGGCGTCTCGCGCGGCTGCGGCGGTGAGAGCCGTGACCTGGGCCGGTGGATTCAGGGAGGCCTTGGCGCGGGTGTCAAGTACGGTCACGAGAGGTCTCCTTGCTGTGGCGGGACCAGGGCTGGCGGCGCCAGGGCTGGCGGGGCCGGGGCTGGTGGGGCCGGGGCTGGTGGGGCATGGGCGGGTGGGGCATGGGCGGCAGTGCCTGTGTTAGCTGGTGGTGAAGGCGAGCGTGACGTTGTGCCCGCCAAACCCGAACGAATTGTTCAGCGCCGTCATGGGAGCGCTGCTGTGCGGCGTGAGCTCCCTCGGCTCGGTGGCGATATCAACGGCGGCCTCGTCGTCGGGGTCGTCGAGGTTGATGGTGGGCGGGGCGACCCGCTCACGCAGTGCGAGGATGGTGGCGACGGCCTCGACCGCGCCGGCGCCGCCGAGCAGGTGCCCGGTCATGGACTTGGTGGCGGACACCACGACCCCGGATGCGGCGGGTCCGAGCGCGGTCGCGATCGCCTGTCCCTCCACCACGTCCCCGGCCGGGGTGGCCGTGGCGTGGGCGTTGACATGCACGATCTGGTCCGGGGCGACGGCCGCATCGGCGAGCACCGCCTCGATGGCGGCCACGATGCCTGTCCCGGTGGGCTCGGGCTGGGCGATGTGATGCGCATCCGAGGAGTAGCCGGCCCCCGCCGCGACGGCGTGAAGCCTGGCCCCGCGCCGTTCCGCGTGTTCGGCGGATTCCAGCACCACCACGCCGGCGCCCTCGCCGAGCAGGAACCCGTCCCGGCCCTTGTCGAACGGCCGCGACGCGCGCTCCGGTTCGTCGTTGCGCGTGGAAAGGGCACGCATCGCCGCGAACGCCGCGATGTTCAGCGGGATGATCGCCGCTTCGGTGCCGCCTGCGAGCACGACATCGGCGCGCCCGGACCTGATCATCTCGATCGCATAACCGATCGCCTCGGCGCCCGAAGCGCACGCGCTCACCGTGGTGTGCACCCCCGCGCGGGCCCCGAATTCGATGCTGATCCACCCCGCGGAGCCGTTCGGCATGAGCATGGGGACGGTGAAGGGGGACAGGCGCTGCCAGCCCTTCTCCTTGAGCGTGTCGTAGGCGGCAAGGGTGGAGGCGATCCCGCCGATGCCGCTGGACACCACGACCCCGAGCCGGTTCGGCGGGACCTCGGGCTTGCCGGCGTCCGCCCACGCCTCGCGGGCGGCGACAATCGCGAATTGCTCGCACCGGTCGAGGCGGCGCGCCTGCACGCGGTCGAGCACCGTCGCCGGGTCGACCGCGGCCGGCGCGGCGATCTGCACCGGGAGCTCCGGTGCCCAGTCCTTTGGAAGTGACCGGGCGCCGCTGCGCCCGGCCAGCAGTGATTCCCATGTCGAGGGGACGTCACCGCCCACTGGCGTGGTCGCGCCGAGGCCGGTGACGACGACGCGTGGTTGGTCAGCCCGCACTGTGAATCGCTCCTTCGCTCCCGTGCCACGGCGGTGGGCGGCCTGCTGGCCCGCAGGTGCGGGCCGTCAGGCCGAAACTCCCGCGCTGCGCACGTAGTCGATGACGTCCTGCACGGTCTTGAGGTTCTTGAGCTGGTCGTCGGGAATCTCCACACCGAACTTGTCCTGCGCCGCCACGGCAATTTCCACCATGGACAGGGAATCGATGTCGAGGTCGTCCACGAAGGTCTTTTCCGGGGAAACCTGGTCGGCGGGAACGCCGGCGACCTCGTCGATGATTTCCCCAAGACCCGTCAGGATTTCCGCTTCGGTCATGGCCATGTGCCTGTCTTCTCCTTCGTGCGGTTGTTGTTGTCAGTCCCGGTTAAGCCCGAGGCCAAGGAGCCGGCTAGGGTACCGTGATCACCTGCGCGGCATAACTAATTCCCGCCCCAAAACCAAGCAGCAAAACGGAATCGCCGGAGCTGATCTCGCCACGCTCGATCATGCGCGACAGAGCCAGCGGAATTGACGCGGATGATGTGTTCCCCGCGTTCACGATGTCATCGGCGACGCGCGCCTGCGGCGCGCCGATTCTGCGTGCAATTGCCTCGACGATGCGCAGGTTCGCCTGGTGGGGGACGAATGCGGCCAGGTCCGTGGGATCCACCCCGGCCCGCTCGCAGGCTTTCTTCGCGACCGGGTGCAGCGCCGTGGTGGCCCACCGGAACACCGTTTGCCCTTCCTGGAAGATGAACGAGTTCCGGTCCTTGATGTAAATCTTGTCGGCCATGCCGCCGTCGCTACCCCAGACAACGGGGCCGATCCCGGGATCGTCCCCCTCGTCGGCGACCGGGCCGACGACCGCCGCCCCGGCTCCGTCGGCGAAGATGATGCAGGTCGAGCGGTCGGTCCAGTCCACCCACTGGGAGAGCTTCTCGGCACCGATCACCAGGGCGTTCTGGGAGGTACCGGTCCGCACCGCGTCGCTGGCGGTCGCGAGCGCGTAGCAGAACCCGGCGCACGCCGCGTTCATGTCGAACGCGCCAGGTGCCACGATGCCGAGCCTGGTGGCGACCCTCGCTGCTGTGTTGGGGATCTGGACCTCGCCGGTGCAGGTGGCGACGATCACCAGGTCGATGTCGGCGGCGGACAGCCCGCTGGCTGCCAGCGCCTTGCCGCCGGCCGCCACTGCCATGTCGGCGACCGTTTCATCCGGGCCGGCGATCCGGCGGCTGACGATCCCGACCCGGCTGCGGATCCACTCGTCGGTGGTGTCGACCTTGGCCGTGAGGTCCTCATTGGTCACCACGTTGGCTGGCTGGTACCCGCCAAACGCGAGGATGCGGGCGCCTGGGGACCCGTCGGTCAGTCGCATCAGTGGTTCACCCTTCTGTTCACGCCGCTTCCTCCGGCTGCAGCCGGACCAGGGGCTGGCCGGCGTCGACGGGGTCGCCGTCCTCGACCAGCCATTCGATGATCGTGCCAGGGAAGGCCGGCGTGATCGGGTGCTGGCCGGTGCGCACCTCGACGTGGCCGAGGGCGTCGCCTGCGTGGACGCCGATCCCGGGCGCCACCGGGTGTGCCCCGTTGCCGCTGCGGAAGGTCCCGGCGAGCGGGGAAACGAGCAGCCGCCACTCCGGGACATGGCAATCCTCGTGCTCGTCCGGCGTGCCGAGCTCGGCCAGCAGCGACCGGGCAGCTGTTAGGTCGTCCGGGGTCTTGAGTGCGGCCAGCGCCACCCCGGGCAGGGCGCGGCGGGCCAGCCCGGTCAAGGTGCCACCGGGGGGCAGCTCGATGAAAGCCTTCACGCCGAGCGTGCTGAACGTTTCCATGCACGCCTTCCACCGGACTGGGGCGCTGACCTGGGTGACGATCCGCTCCAGCCAGTCGGGGCCAGACTTGACGCGCGCGCCGTCACGGTTGGAAATCAGCACGATCTCAGGGTCGCTCGGGCTCACGTCCGCGGCAGCTTCCCGCAGCGCGGCCACAGCGGGTGCCATGTGCCGGGTGTGGAACGCTCCCGCCACCTTCAGCGGGCGCAGCCGGGCGCCGGCCGGGGGATTGGCAGCCAGCGCTGCTAGCTGCTCGTGTGTTCCAGCGGCCACGATCTGGCCCGCTCCGTTGATGTTCGCGGGAGTGAGACCGCACGCCTCGATGGCTGCGAGCACCTCGGCTTCGTCGCCGCCGAGGACTGCGGTCATGCCGGTGGGTTCGGCGGCCGCAGCCTCCGCCATCGCCCTGCCACGTACCCCTACCAGCCGCATCGCGTCTTCGGCACTGATCACGCCGGCGATTGCCCCGGCGGCGAGTTCGCCGACGCTGTGACCGGCGGCGCTTCCTGCCACCTTGCGTGCCTGGGCGAGGTTACCGCAGAGCACCTCGGCGGCGGCGACCGCCGCGCCGACCAGCAGCGGCTGCGCGACGGCGGTGTCAGTGATCTCGGCCGCGCTGGCTGTGGTGCCCGCCCGGACCAGGTCGCATCCGGCAAGGTCCGACCAGGCGGCGAGGCGGTCGGCAAAACCGGGCAGTTCGAGCCATGGTGCGAGGAAGCCAGGAGTCTGCGCCCCCTGGCCCGGGGACGTAATGACGAGCATGTTCTCCACACTGCACTGTAGAAGTCCGCCACATGAATGACGAAGCTTACGAAGTTGAGGGGCGAAGTTTTGTAGATATTCGACAGTCTACGTTCGCTTGTGAACGAGACGGCCCAGGATGATCGCGACCCACAGGGTGAAACCGTCCCGGCCACGGGCTGGCAGCAGCCCGGTCAGCTCACTTGCCCTGCGCAGCCGGTAACGCACCGTGTTGGGGTGCACGAACAGCAGGCGGGCGGTCGCCTCCAGCGAGAATCCCTGCTCAAGGTAGGCCGTGACGGTGTCGATGAGCGCCGAGCCGCCGCTGAGCAAGGGCTCGTAGATGCCGTGGATGAGCTCGTCCCTGGCGGACTCGTCACCGTCGAGCGCGCGCTCGGGCAGCAACTCAGCCGCGAGGACGGGACGGGGGGCATCGGGCCACGCGGGAGCCGCGCGCAGCCCCGCGAGGGCGGCGGCAGCGGACGGCGCCGCGGAACTCAGGTCGGGGACGGCCGGGCCGATCACCACCGGGCCTGGCCCGAACCTGCCGACCAGCTGGCTGGCGGCCGAGATCGGGTCCGGGCCACCGCCCAGCACCACCACCAGCCGGTTTCCCTGGACGCTCGCGAGCAGATCGAGTCTCGCCCGGCGGGCGATCATCCGCACGTCGTCGATGATCCCCTCCTGCTCTCCGCCGTCGGTGGTGCCCGCGATCACCGCGACCGGGGAGGAGGACCAGTTCAGGGCCGACGCCCATGACCGCATTCCTTCCCCGGTCTCGCCGCGTACCAGGGAGTCCACCACCAGCGCCTCCAGCCGGGCATCCCACGCCCCCCGGGCCTCCGCGGTGCGGGCGTAGACCTGGGCGGCGGCGAAGGCGATCTCGCGGGTGTAGAGGAGCACGGCCTCACGCAGCTCAATCTCGCCGCCGGGGGCCGCGAGCCGGTCCACCTGGGCCTCGACCACGTCGATGGTGATGCGCACCATCTCGACCGCCTGCTGCAGGCTGACCGCCCGTGCCAGTTCGCGGGGGGCCGTGCCGAACACTTCACCGGCGACCGCCGGGCGCCCGCGCTCGGGGTGCTTGACCCACTCCACGAAGGCGGCGATTCCGGCCTGGGCGACCAGGCCGATCCAGGACCGGTTCTCCGCCGACATGGCACGAAACCACGACAGCCGCTGCTCCATCGACGCCATCGCCGCCGTGCCCAGTGCGCCCATGGCCTTCTCCAGCCGCTGGACGGTTTCCTCCCTCACCCGGCCCGGCGGGCCCAGCGGGCTGGGAGCGCCGCTCGCCGCGGGCCCTGTCGCGCCCGGCCCTGTCGCGCCCGGCCCTGTCGCGCCCGGCCCTGTCGCGCCCGGCCCTGTCGCGCCCGGCCCAGGTGCTGTCACCCCTCCAGGGTGTCACGCGGGACGCCGATGGCCGAGCTGACGCGATCAAGGTGTGCCCGGAACAGCTAGTCCGGCGTGGGTAAACGCAGCAGCACGCGGTCGGTGCCGAAGTCGGCGCTCAGTTCCAGCCGGCCGCCCACGGCCTCAAGGTAGGCTCCCACGGTCCGCACCTCGGAAGTGCCGGGGTCGCCGCGCTCGATCGCGGAGATGCGTTCCTGGCGAACCCCAAGTCGCTCTGCGACCTGCGCCTGCGTCAGTCCTGCGCGGCGGCGCAGCTCAGCCAGGCCGCGGGGCCGTCTCGCGACAACCAGGGCAGCCGCCTCCGCCGCCAGCCACGCCTCCCGTTGCGGAAAGAACTCACCCAGGAAGGAGTGCTTGTCATAGCGGCTCACTGTGATGACGGGGGAGTGTTCGCCGGGCGGTGGTGGGTCCTCCAGTGACGGTGGTGAGTGCTCAAGGAACGGTGTGTCCTCCCGGGACGCTGTGTCCTCCCGGGACGCTGTGTCCTCCCGGGACGGTGTGTCCTCCCGGGACGCTGAGTCCTCCCGGGACGCTGAGTCCTCCCGGGACGCTGAGTGCTCCCGGGCGGCCTTCGCGCGGTCCAGCGCGGCCGCCAGCAGAGGATCCGGCCCGCTGTCGTGTTCGTGCCCGCTGCTGAGCTCAGTGTGGGCGCTCTCCGCCGCCAGCAGCACCAGGGTGCGGGCGGCCCAGGTGGGCGGCTCGGCAGCGTCACGGTCCAGCATGAACACGATCCTGATGGACAGGCACTCAGGGGCGCCCGGGCGCAAGACCAGCAGTTCGGCCGCGCGCGCCGTGCCCCTGCCCGCGTCCCGGTCGGTGCCTTCGGCCGCGCCCGTGCGTGTGTCCAGGCCCGGGCGGCCAGGCACGGTGCTGAGGAGGTCGCTGACGCCGGAGCGGGCGGCTGCCAAAGCCTCCTCCGCGTCCGGGAACGGCACCTCTGGCTCGGGGACCTCGCCGAATTCGGCAAAGGCAGCGTTGACGGCACGCTGGGCCTGCGCGACGGTGTAGGAGGCATTCCGTGCCTCCTTTCGTGCGCGGAAGGTCTCCACCCGCGCCTGCAGCCGGTGGGCGGCTGCCCCGAGTTCCTTCTCCGTGCGGGCAAGCTCGGCCCGCCGGGCTCGCATCTCAGCCAGCCTGTCTGGGGCCCGCCCTGGCTCGATGTCGGCGAGCTCCAGCTCGAGGCGCTTGCGGGCGGTCGCGGCGTCGGACACCGCGCGGCGCACCGAATTCAGGGTGCTGAGCTGGTCCTGGTACGCCTCGTCTAGGATCTCCCTCGGGTCAAGCTGGGGGACCTGACCCTCTGCGGGCACCACCAGGGGTGCCCCGAGTTGTGGGCCATGGTCAAGCAGCGCGACAATCGCCGCTCCCGTTAACCATCCCGCGGCCGGGTCGCTGGAAAGCAGGCCACCGAGCCACACCCGGACATCCGCAGCCATGCGCAGTTGCCAGTCCATACCGCTTCCTTCGTGCCGTGACAGTACCTACAGGTACTGTCGCACGAACGCCGCGCCATGGCGAGCCGGCGCAGGGGTCTTATTGCCGCGATCACGGGTCTTATTGCCGCGATAACGGAATCGCGTCAGTCATAGTGACTGAGAGGATTCCATGATCACGGAGAAGACAGTGGCGCGAGTGCTTCGCTGACTGGGACGTTGAGGCGGTACTTTTCGATTGCCCGGGACAGTGCCTCGTGTTTGACCTCACCACGGCGGGCGAGCTGGCTGAGTACGGCCAGGGTGACCGATTCGGCGTCCACGTGGAAGAACCGGCGGGCTGCCGCGCGAGTGTCGGAGAACCCGTACCCGTCGGTGCCGAGCGAGCAGAACGGCGCTGGGACCCAGCGGGCGATCTGGTCCGGCACCGCGCGGATCCAGTCGCTGACCGCGACCACCGGGCCGGGCGAGCCGTCCAGTGCCTGGGTGACGTACGGCACGCGGGCCTCGGCGTCCGGGTTGAGGAGGTTCCATTCCTCGCACGCCAGCGCGTCCCGCCTGAGCTCGGTCCAGGACGTCGCCGACCACACGTCGGCGTGGACCTCCCAGTCCCCGGCGAGCAGCCGCTGCGCCTCCAGTGCCCAGCGCAGCGCCACCCCGGAGGCGATGATCTGCGCACGTGGGGGAGCGCCGTTAGCGGGCTTGTCTTGCTGGCCATGGTCGGCATGCGGGGGGGCGGGGGCGTACCGGTACAGTCCCCGCAGGATCGCTTGCTCCAGGGCTTCCTTGCCACCGGGGAAGTCGCCCGGCTCGGCGGGCTGGGTATACGGCTCGTTGTAGACCGTCAGGTAGTAGAAGATGTCTTCGCCGTGAGGGTGGTCAGGCGCTGCCCCATACATCCGCCGCAGGCCGTCCTTCACGATGCAGCTGATCTCGTAGGCCCAGGCCGGGTCATAGGCCACGCACGCGGGGCTGACTGAGGCGAGCAGCACCGAGTGCCCGTCGTTGTGCTGCAGGCCCTCCCCGGTCAAGGTGGTCCGGCCCGCGGTCGCGCCGAGCAGGAAGCCGCGCCCGAGCTGGTCGCCGAGCGCCCACATGAAATCGCCGGTGCGCTGCCAGCCGAACATCGAGTAGAACACATACACCGGGATCATCGGGGCGCCGTGCGTCGCGTAGGACGTCCCCGCCGCGATCACCGAGCCCATCGCGCCCGCTTCGCTGATGCCCTCGTGCAGGATCTGCCCCTGCTCGGACTCCTTGTAAGACAGCAGCAGGGCCCGGTCCACCGCCTCGTATTTCTGCCCGTGCGGGGAGTAGATCTTGGCGCTCGGGAACAGCGAGTCCATGCCAAAGGTGCGCGCCTCGTCCGGGACGATGGGCACGAACCGCTTCCCGATCTCCGGGTCCTTCATCAGGTCCTTGAGCAGCCGGACGAACGCCATGGTGGTGGCGACAGACTGCTTGCCCGATCCGCGCTTCAGCTCGTCATAGGGGCCGTCGCCGGGGAGCGTCAGCGACTTGGCCCGGACCAGCCGCTTGGGCAGATAGCCGCCGAGCGCGGCCCGCCGCTCCCGCATGTAGGCGATCTCGTCGGAGTCCTCGCCCGGGTGGTAGTACGGCGGCAGCGGCGCTTCGAGGGCGCTGTCCGGGATGTCCAGGTAGAGCCGGTCACGGAATTCCTTGAGGTCCGCGACCGTGAGCTTCTTCATCTGGTGTGTTGCGTTGCGCGCCTCAAAACCGGGGCCAAGGGTCCAGCCCTTGATGGTGTGGGCGAGGATGACGGTCGGCTGGCCGACGTGCTCCTGTGCCGACTTGAACGCGGCATAGACCTTGCGGTAGTCGTGCCCGCCCCGCGACAGGTTGCGCAGCTGGTGATCGGTCAGGTGCCCGACCATCGCCCGCAGCCGGGGGTCGTCACCGAAGAAGTTCTCGCGGATGTAGTCGCCGGGTTCCACGGCGTAGTTCTGGAACTGGCCGTCCGGGGTGGTGTTCATCTTGTTGACCAGCACCCCGTCGGTGTCCTGCGCCAGCAGGGGATCCCAGTCCCGGCCCCAGATCACCTTGATCACGTTCCAGCCAGCGCCGCGGAACACCGCCTCCAGCTCCTGGATGATCTTGCCGTTGCCGCGGACCGGGCCGTCCAGGCGCTGCAGGTTGCAGTTGATCACGAAGGTGAGGTTGTCGAGTTCCTCCCGTGCCGCCACACCGATCGCGCCGATCGCTTCCGGCTCGTCCATCTCGCCGTCGCCCAGGAACGCCCAGACTTGCGAGCGGCTGGTGTCAGCGATCTCGCGAGCGAGCAGGTACCGGTTGAAGCGCGCCTGGTAGATCGCGTTGAGCGCGCCCAGGCCCATGGAGACGGTGGGGAACTCCCAGAAGTCCGGCGCCAGCCGCGGGTGCGGGTACGATGGCAGGCCCCCGCCCGCGTGAGAAAGTTCCTGCCGGAACCCGTCAAGCTGCTGCTCGGTCAGCCGGCCCTCCAGGAAGGCGCGTGCGTAGATACCCGGCGCGGCGTGCCCCTGGATGAAGACCTGGTCGCCGGACTCACCGTGGTCCTTGCCGCGGAAGAAGTGGTTGAAGCCGACCTCGTACAGGCTGGCCGCCGAGGCGTAGGTCGCGATGTGGCCGCCCACACCGAGGCCCGCCCGGTTGGCCCGGGACACCATCACGGCTGCGTTCCACCTGATGTAGGCGCGGATGCGCCGTTCCACGTACTCATCGCCGGGGAACCACGGCTCGCGCTCGGGCGGAATGGAGTTGATGTAGTCGGTACTGCGCAGGCCGGGTACCCCGACCTGCTGCTCGCGTGCCCGCTCCAGCAGGCGCAGCATCACATAACGGGCGCGGGTCCGGCCCCGGCTGCGCACCACATCGTCGAACGAGTCAACCCACTCCCGGGTCTCGTCCGGATCGATGTCCGGCAACTGGCTGGGAAGCCCGTCGCTGATGATCGAGAAGCGCTGACGTCCGACAGCCACCGGCTCATCCCGCCTTCCGCAGTGGTGGGCGGCTGTTAACCGCCGTCTCCGTGGGGCGCGCATTCGGCTGGCAGCCGGGCCGTGCCCACCAGGTTGTCCAGACCAATTCTGGTACCCCGCGCCCCGCATGTGCACCCCCCGCCTCCGGCCGGGCCGGAGGCGGGTGCGCGGTGAGTCCATCTGGGGCGCACCTCGACACAACTTCAGCCTATGTGAGGCCTGAACCGGGCAGGATTGACGTTGTCCCCGCGGGCACCGGGGGCACGACGGCGGCGGCTTCTGGGTTTCCCGTACTGACCTCACGGTGCGGGAGCGGGGTCACCGGGAACAATCGTTTGGTATGAAGAGCGAATTGATTGAGGTTGTAACCGGCCGCCGCGAGAGAATCTGCGACATCACCGCTGAATGTTCCCGTTTCGTGGCAGGGGCCGCCGAGGGTGCGGACGGGCTGCTGCATGTTTTTGTCCCCCATGCGACCGCCGGCCTGGTGCTGATGGAACTCGGCGCGGGCAGCGATGCGGACCTGCTGGCGGTTCTGGGGGAGGTGCTGCCCGCCGACGATCGCTGGCGTCACGTGCACGGATCAGGGGGCCACGGCCGATCGCACGTCATGCCCGCGTTTGTGACACCGTTCCTGACGATCCCCGTTCTGGCCGGGCGCCTCGCGCTCGGCACATGGCAGTCGGTCGCCCTGGTTGACCTGAACGTGGATAATCCGGACAGACAGGTACGAGTCTCGTTCCTCGGGTAGGTGGCAGCGTGAAATGGGAAGGCTTCGCTGAGGCTGGATTTCACATCTGGACCGCTTGACACTTGCGCGCGGGCCCGACCCAGTGTGAACTGTGCGGGCAGGTATTGCCGACGCGGTGCGGGCCCGCGGCAGGTGCGCACTCCCGCCAAGCGCCGGGGGGAGGGGCCAGCCGTGGTGGTTGTGCCCTGAGAAAGGGCTTGAGGAGGAGTTAAGTGAGCGCGACCGCGCGCCAGGCGCAGGATCAGCCGGGCCTGGCCGAGCGACTCGGCATCAAGCCGGGTCAGGTGGTGCAGGAAATCGGCTATGCCGAGGACTGCGATCAGCAGCTGCGGGATGCTATTGCCCAGCAAACCGACGTAGAGCTTGTCGATGAGGATTACGACGATGTGGTCGACTTGGTCCTGCTCTGGTGGCGGGACGGGGATGGTGATCTCGTCGATGCCCTGGTGGACGCGCTCACGCCGCTCACCGACGGTGGTTACATCTGGCTGCTGACGCCTAAGCCGGGCCGGGAGAACTATGTCGAGCCCAGCGAGATCGGCGAGGCCTCACCCACCGCCGGACTGTCCCAGACATCGAGTATGAGCGCGGGCCGTGACTGGCTCGGTACCCGGCTGGTCGCGCCCAGGGCTCGTCGCTGAGACCGGCCCGGGGCTCGTCGCTGGAGAGGCTGGTTCCCCCGGCCCGGGGTGGTCTATGTGCGGTCCCGGGCGGGGGGAACGGCATGCGGCCATTCGCCCCGGGTGTTTAGCGTGTGCGCGTTTCTCTACGTGTGCGCGTTTCTCTAAGCGTGTGCGCGTTTCCGGGGCGGGCGCCGGCAACGGCCTGCGCTATGGTCCTGCGGGCTACTGACCGGGACAGTATGCCCTGGAACGGCACGAGATCGTCACGCAGACGCCGCCGGTGATGGCACACTGGGCGGGTCGGCGCGCCCCGAGGCGCTGACGCCCTGCCTGGCGCGGGGCGAGAGTTTCTGCGGAAGGGACAAGTGAATGGCAGTCGAAGTCGGCCAGGAAGCCCCCGATTTCGAGCTGAAAGACCAGCACGGCCAGCCAGTGCGGCTGTCCAGTTTCCGTGGCGCCAAGAACGTGGTGCTCGTGTTCTACCCCCTGGCGTTCAGCGGTGTGTGCTCCGGCGAGTTGTGCGCGATGCGCGACGAGTTCCCGGAAGTCAGCCGGGACGACGTCGAACTGCTGACCGTGTCGGTGGACTCAGGGTTCACCCACCGGGCGTGGTCGGACAAAGAGGGGTTCGGTTTCGGACTGCTCTCCGACTTTTGGCCCCATGGTGCCGTCGCAACGCTCTACGGTGTATTCGATGAGGCCAGGGGCGTGTCCACGCGTGGCACGTTCATCATCGACAAGTCCGGCACGGTGCGGTGGACGGTCGTCAACACGATTCCGCAAGCGCGTGACATTGCCGAGTACCAGAAGGCCCTTGCCGGGCTGAACTGAGAGCCGGGGGGTCGCACAGGAATGGGAACCAGATGCCCTGCTATCGCTGTGGTGCCCGGCAGGTAGATCCTGTCCGCGGGCATAGCCCGTGGCAGCGGGGTGTCCGGGAAAACCAGCAGGTCCTTGTGTGCCCCGGCTGCCAGGCTGCCTCCGGGTGGAAGGCCGAACTGGATGGCTGCCGCCGGTGTGGCAGCGTCCGGCTGGTCCGCCGGCTTGGCGAGGTGGAGTGCCGCCAGTGCGGCTACGTCGTGCCACCCGAGGAATCGGTGGGAGAGCACGCAGCGTTGCCCCGTGGCTTGGCTATGCCCTCTCCAGCTGGTGTGGCCAAGCCCGCGCAAAAGGGTGCGAGCGTGGCGGTGGCGACAGGCGTGGACGAGACTTTGCCTGGCGGCGGGTCGGCACCAGGACTAGCCGAAGAGGTGGCCTTGGCACTTGAGCGGGTTTTGGGCCGTGCGGACGCGAAGCGCGCGGCGCAGGCCCCGCTGGCGTGATGGTTGCCCGGCGCATGATCGGGTCCTGGCGCGGTACCCTGCGCATGACTGCCGGGTAACCTGCGCGTGATCGCACGGCCTGCGGTGGTGGTCTGGGACCATTCGTAGTCACAAGGGGTGCTGTATACGGAATGGCTCAGCACGGGCGCATAGCTCAGGGGTAGAGCACTCGCCTTACAAGCGAGGGGTCACTGGTTCGAACCCAGTTGCGCCCACCC
>WNGL01000113.1_pt1 | contig 89132 bp, 87 predicted proteins | sample 5400591 | NCBI WGS metagenome assembly WNGL01 (sample SAMN13153377, study PRJNA577476) | soil metagenome | isolation source: 80 cm soil or saprolite under Garry oak tree replicate 1 | place: USA:California | collected 2016-06-15 | reverse complement strand
CGCGATAAAAAATTACCATTTCTTTCGACACTAAAAATATATCTCTCTGAAGGTATACAAGAAAAATATCATCAATATATGCATATTCCCTATTGTGATGATTATTAGCCTCTGCTGTCAAATCCTGAACGACTTCGACCAACTGGATCTTATTTATACAACTTTCTGTGACTCGCCTTGTTAATACCGAAATTTATTGACTTAAAAGCTTCACTCCCTCAATCCGCTCAAAATCTTTTACATTTAAAGTAACAAGTTCAAGGTTATGGACAATAGCTGTCGCTGCGATAATGGCATCAACCAAAGAAGAAGAATGATGATAAGCTTTTATTTTCCCTGCTGCTTGGGAGATCTTGGCGTCTAAAGCGAGAACTACTATCCCATCAAGAACATCTTCTAAAGCTTGTTTATTTTCATTGTTCTCCCAGATACTTTTACCTGCATATAATTCTGTATGAGTAACTATTGAAATAGAATACATTTCTTTGGACCAACGATAATGCAGGCTATTTTCTTTATCTTTTCTTCGGAGAAAATCAATAATGACAGAGGTATCCAGAAGTAGTTTCATATCAAATCTCGTTTTTTTTCAGCCGTTCTTCAATCTGCTCTCTATTTCTCTTTATTTCAGGACCAAGATCAAATGCCACCTTTATACTAAGAAGCTTTTTCCTATATTCCTCCCTCTTTTTCTCATCGTCTTTTTGCTCAACAGGTTCGGCAATAATTTTGCCATCGCTCACTAAGACTTTCAACCAAAAATCCTCTCCAATACCAAGAGCATCTCGAATGTCTTTTGGGATAGTTACTTGCCCTTTGCTAAAAGATTTAATATATCTAACTTGTTGCATACTGAAAGTAAGTATAGACTGAATTTCAGTATTTGTCAAAAAAAGAAGGCTATTGCTGCTCGTGCTTTCTCTTGGCGCTTTCGGGATAACTTTTCAAATTGCTTATCAAAGGTCTTCGCAAAATCAACGTTCATACTATTTTTTCATCAAGCCGTCGAGGTGGGCTAACATTTCTGTAGCGCTTTTAGTATGGGTTATGTTACGATCGTTTTTATAATCCTCCTCCGCCTCGCGCATGATTTTCTCCAGATAAGGTGTTGGCTCTAAGTTCGTGGTTAACACGACTCGGCGTTCACGTAATGCCTGCTTAATCACCATGTTCACAAAAGCAGTACTGGTTACTCCAAGCTCTGTGGCAAAATCTTTAAGCTGTTTTTTTGTGTCGGGATCAGTTTTAATAGTCAATAGTACGCTACTCACAATACATACATTGTATATCTATCGTATGTGTCTGTCAAAATTTCTTTTGAAGTTTTCTTGAAATCTATTTCTGTGGCAAGTTTGCTTTTGGATTTTTCTTAACCGCTGGTGGTGGTGTTACTGAAGGTGCGTTTTTCAGGCTGTTTACATCAACATTTTTGACATCACCGCTCTGTAATGCGCCGCCGGTTGGTGTTGGCGTAGGAGCATTTGTTGGCTGTGCCGGTGCGTTGTTTGCTCCACTGAGTTTGGCTTTCAGGTCGCTAAGTAATTTCAGTGCTACTTGATAACTGGTACTGTTTTTGTTGCTTTGCTCCAAGGTAACTGCTTGATTTGCTACGACCAATGCGTCTTGTAAATCACCTTTGTCACGATAAGCTACTGCCAAATTGTAGTACGCATTTGTGTAGTCAGGTTTCAAATTTGCTGCATCGGTGTAGAAGCGCGTAGCCAAATCATAGTTTTTAGCACTGTAGTAGATGCCTCCGATGTTAAGTCTCAATGTCGGGTTAAGCGGATCAAGCCTGACTGCTTGACTGTAGGCACTCAAAGAGAAGGCAAGAGCATTTTGTGCGACACCTGAGATATTCTGATAGATTGATGCTAGCACTTCCCAATTTCTGGCCGACCGTGGACTGAGTGCAATACTTGCTTGTCCTTCATTGATTGACTGTGCAAGCAGCGTCTGAATCGTCTGTCTGTCCTGCGTGCTCAAGGTTACAGCTTTACCATTTTGCGGCACTGCTTTTGCTGCGATTGCATTAGCCAAAGCAAAGTTAGTCTGTGCCATATCTACACGGTAGAGATCAATCTGTGGGCTGAGTGTTTCAGCTTTTTGCAAATCCTGATAGGTTTGTGCTCCATTGGTATTTGCAGAAAGTAATGCTTTGTGGTGATAGTAGTCCGCTGCAACCATGGTAACTGTTTTATAAAGTACAGGAATGGCAACAACTACATAGACAATAAAGAGAATAATTGGAAATAAGTCAAATTGTCTGTTGTCTGCGGTTGAAGCTTTAATTCCAAGACTGAGCTCTGTAACTCTTTCTCTAATAGAACGTTGTGACATCATTAAGACTGCTGCAATAAATAAGCTAACGACCATAGAGACAAGAGTGACGTCATGGATTGCAAAGAGTACTATTATTAACAAGCCACTTACCGCCATTGAAGGTAACAAAATATGTGTATTGTCCTGGCGTGCATCTTGCGTGTCGACAGCGAGGTTTTTCCAACTGGTAACAATAATCATGATACAAAAGAGCAGTACTGACAGGAATCCAAAGATCCCCAGTGTCCCAAGCACTTGCAAGAATTCATTGTAAGCAGTGTCAAAAGTGAAGTTCCAAAAAGGAAGTGTGTTAAATTCAACCGGTTTGTATGCAGTGAAATTAAACAAGTAAGATGCAGGGCCAGTGCCGAAGAAAGGTGAATCTCTAAATGCCGAGATAGATACTTTCCATGAGTCTACAAAAGGAAGCTGGATTTCTTTCGGAAAATTAGTTGCATATTGCTGCAATGCATTGCCGGCAAAGGGAACGTTAGCAAAGAACGCTATAAGGCCAATCACTACAACAGGCAGAAGGAAGAAGAATAATGTTTTTCTCACCTGGTGTGGTTTGGAGAGGAAGAAACAAAGTGCGAACGCAATCACCAATGCAACAATACTTTCAACAGTACCTGTCAAAGCAATCGTTACTCCAAATAAAATAGTTAACGCAATAGCCAAAGGCACTGGCAGATATTTATTTGGATTAATGACAGAAAGTATAGGGAGAGGAAGCAATAGCATTAAGAAGGCAATCGTTGAGAACGTTGAGCCGGTAGGAGTGAAATTCAATGCTTTTGTAAAATCAAGTGGTAAGAATACATGAAAGAAGGCTAGAAGTGTTACGATCGCTACAAGAATTGCACTCACATAAAGAACATTCAGAAACATTTTAATTTTTGCTAAATCTTTTAAGTGTGAAACGGTCACGAAATATAATAGTATATATACCACCCAGGAAACTGCAGAGCCATTAACCCGGGGGAAATTACCATAAATTGCAGTCGAATGAGAGACACTAAAGAAAGTTGATATCAATATCACGACAAGTAAAATCAAAAGAGGTACATCTAATGGTGTTCTTGTAAAAACGATTTTCCCCTTAACTATCCAGGAAAAAATCCAGAGACCAATAAGAAGAACTGTTGCCACAATAAGAAACACCATCTTTGGCATTTCGTAAAATTCAGTTGTTTGATTAAAGAAGAGCAATGGAGTAAGTCCAGCAACAAGGAATAGAATAAAGGCAATAACGTAATCGAGATAGGCAGCTACTTGATGTTTCATGTTTTTTAAGATTAATATCACTATAGACAAAATTACCAATACTCGTCAAGTGGCAATTTTACTAACTATCCCTTGACAGCACGTAAACAGCTTCAATATAATAAATTTATGGAAGATGCCTTCTCTCTTGCCGAGTTCCAACTACGGTTTCCGGATGATACGACATGCCTTGAAGAAATTAAAAGACAACGATTTCCTCATGGTATCTTTTGCAAACGTTGTAAATTGTATAGCCGTCATTATAAGCTAAAAGGCAGAGCTGCATACTCATGTAAATTCTGTAGAAAGCATGTCTATCCTCTCACAGGTACGCTTTTTGAAAAGTCCTCTACTCCGTTACGCATATGGTTCTATGCATTTTTTCTTATGACTCATTCGAGAGACACGCTCTCGAGCAAACAACTACAGAGAGAGCTGGGCGTAACATACAAAACAGCATGGCGGATGCGCAGAAACATTAGAATATTAATGGAACAAAATAATGGGGATTTATTAAAAGACCCATCCCTTAGAGAATATAAAGAGCACAAATGGGTATTCTTTAACAAACTTCAGCTCACCTTTGTACAAAAACAAGCGTCCTCGGAGAATAGTGGAGAGAAATAAGTCAAGCTTGTTTCACAGAACGTTTTACTAATTCAAAAAAATCTTTTTTCGCACCTTTTCTCCCGCCATTTTTCAAGAGTGCTTTCACTTTTTTATCTTTAATCGTAATCCGCTTTTTTGTCATCATAGTTTTTTTGGGTTATAATAGCCAATAGCAAATTTTGCTCCCGTAGCTCAGTTGGATAGAGCACCAGATTCCGGATCTGGGGGTCGGAGGTTCAAATCCTCTCGGGAGTACATAAAATCACTGCCTTCATCTCCCTTGTTTTCTTGTCATTCTATTGACTATGGCACACTCAATTATAAACAGATACCATATATATTCAAGAATCTTAAAATTCATCTTTATACCGCGTTTCGTCCATGTTTTCACCGGATCATCAGGAGTAAGAAAACGATTAAGCCTTTCTGAATATTTATCGAGCATTCCCTCTAGTAGAGCTATTTTTTGTTGCATTTTCTCATCAATATCACGAATGCCCATAAATGATCTTACCTTTTTATACATTTCATTAATTGGCTCTTCCATATCATTTCTTAAAGCCTCAGCTCTTTCCCTCGCTTCCAGTGGCATCCAGTCTTCACCCTCATCGTCTTGTTCTGCTGTTACTGTCACGGCGAGATGACCCACTATTTTTTCCTTATCAGCGGGGTTCAATTCCGGATGCATTAACTCAATAAAAGTAGGTAAATCCTCGCTTGGAAGGAGACCTGCCTCCCCCAGCTTGTTGTATTCGTTTGCAATAGATTCTATAGTAGGCGCCAAGAGCCTTCCATCTTCTCCCTTACTTGCAGCTTGCTTATGTATAGTACGCAGCCCGGTTAATAATTCAGCAGACATTTCTGAATTTTTTGCAACTTCTTTTATAGCTTCCTGTTCAGCTTCTCCTTTTGTTTGTTGTCTTTGATCAACCATTGAAGATACTACCGGAAATATTTGTGCAATTTGCTGAAGAAATTTTTCTCTGCCACCTGGCGCAGTATCGTCTTCATCTGTATCTTCTGCTTGGCGTACAGGATCTGATTCATCTCCATGACTTATTCCACTATCATTTGTTCCTTCATCAAAAAACATATTCTTATCCTCCCTTAAATGCCTGCATTTGTCAAGCAAATAAGCTATAATTATCATGCATTATACTATACTTATATAAGTAAGCTTGACAGTAATATTACAAAATTCTTATAAAACTATCGAGGAGGGATCGCATAGTGGACGAGTGCAGCGGTTTCGAAAACCGCCGTCTCGCTTTTGAGCGGGACCGGGGGTTCGAATCCCCCTCCCTCCGCCACGTAGAAAAACTACAACTTACTGCCTCCCTTCTTGACATCTTTTCAAAAATCAATCACACTGATATTATGCGTGTTCCTGCCCGGATATTGTTTGTTGCTGTTTTTACTCTGCTGGCATTTTCCTCCTTTCACATGCCGGCCTACGCACAAACAGCCAACAACTATCAGACGTCAAATACAGATCCTGATGTCCCCCAAAACCATCATGCGTATACACAAATTGTTCTTATCGATATGCTTTCTGCTGTGATGTGTCAGCTGACAGGCATTGATCCAGCCGACCCTGAGCAACCATGTCTCGGCGTTAATATTTCGACCGGGAAAATTGGACTCGCTCCGACTCAATCGCAAGTATTTGGCCAGGCACAAAATTCTTCGCCTCAAGTCGGAGGGGCAGTTGGAGTTATGACGCAGTATATTTCAGCGCTCTATGTTCCCGCGGTCAGTTCAGGACAGTACGCGGGTTACCTAGCTGCCAATTTCGGCATCGTAAAGCCGACGTATGCTGCAGGCAATCAAAATTGTAATACCAGCCAATTCGGCTATGGCTTTTGTGGACTTTCCCCGATTCTTACCTTATGGACCGATATACGAGATCTCGCTTATGCCCTCTTAACAATTCTCTTTATTGCCATTGGTATTGGCGTTATGCTTCGTTTTAGAGTTGATCCGAGAACGGTAATGACACTGCAAAACCAGATTCCGCGCGTCATTATTGCAATTGTGCTGATCACCTTCTCTTTTGCCATAGCAGGAGCGATGATTGACTTGATGTGGACGGTCACCTATGCAGGTGTCAACTTTATCTCTAACTCCGCTCCAAATTCAAAAATTGCGGTAAACTGCCCAAAACCCCCTACACCGATTAAACAAAATGCTGAGACAAGGCTTGTTGATGATCCAATAAGCTTTACCAATACTATTTTCAGGGCAGACTGTAAAGGAAATTTTGATAATGGATTTGTGAGTCTTGCAGATAAAGTAGCTTCTTCACTTGGTGACTTAGTGCAACAAGTTGTTCATGATCTTTTATTTCCTAACGGCCGTTCCTGTCACTTTAGTTGGTGGGACACAATTAATCCTATTGGTTTGATTGGTGATACAGCAAAATGTGTTCTCCAATCCGGTGCGATCAGCATCTTTTTATGGATCACTGAATTTCTCGTAAAACTTATCATTATCATCACCATCCTCATCGCCCTTTTCAGATTATGGTTCCAATTGATTAAATGTTATCTTACCTTTTTGATCTTCGTTATCATGGGGCCGATATGGATTGTTCTGGGACTCATTCCGGGCCGCCCTATGGGATTTGAAAAATGGCTGCGTATTGTTTTTGCGAACCTTGCTGTCTTTCCCTTGGTCGCTTTTATCCTTGTCTTTGCACGAGTTATTGTTGACGCAGTTCCTTCAGGAACAGGAACACCTAGTACATTTTTTGTTCCGCCGCTCGTGGGGAACCCAAATCTTACCACCTTTGCTGACCTAATGGGCTTTGGTGCTATCCTGATTGCTCCTACCATCCCCGATCTTATCAAAGAGCGCATGAAAGCTACCGGACAAGCAAAGTATGGCGCATCAATTGCTGCCGGCATTGGCCTGGGAGCTGCAGCCGCAACTGCACCGGGTAGAAAAGTTTGGGATAATCTTAATAGAAGAAATTCCCAGACAGGTGCTCCCGAAGGGCCTCTGGCTGTGAGAAGACAGTTAATTACTGAAAAGCTACCAATCATTGGCAGACAAGCAACCATAAGAAAATCTGCAGCTCATAAATATTACGCAAATCCAGAAGAAGGCATGGCAGCCGCTACAAAGAAAGCAAAAGATACTTATGCTCAGAATCATCCAAAAGGCGGAGCAACTCCACCTACCGGAGGAGGGAACGCTCCAAGAACTTCTCGATGGAGAAGACCATTTAGTCGTGGCGGCCGACAAAGCGCTGGACAGGCAACCCCACCTCCTGCACAACCTTCCCAAGGAGGCTCCGGCAGTAGTAATGCAACTCCTCCATCTCCAGGCCCTTCAATGCATCCTGGTGGCGGTGCAGCTGGTGGTGGAAATGCTGGAGGGACACCCGGTAGTAAAGGCAAGGGCAATAACGGTGGAAGTGGAAAACCTTAAAAAGGTTTTCTTTCTCGAGGCAAATTTTTAATACCCTCTAAAAATCGCATTCAGAATAATATTTGTTGAATCACTGATTCCTCCTTGTTCTTTTCTCCTCGGATCTCCCATGAAGTAAGCTTTTAAAAATTCTGCACGTTTTTTCTTTTTCCATCCTGAGATTCCTCTGAGCCAGGCTATCTGCTCCTCACTGAAAAATGATTTGGTCACACGCGCATCTTCTATATTGAACTCATCAGCATCGAGATTGGCCGGGAGCTCTTCAATAGCTTTAATGATAGTTTCATAATGATACAAAGAATAGTTAGGGTTGGCACTGTGCCTACTGACATGCTGCAACAAATCTGCCGCAAGTTTCATTAACATCCATTGCTTATACACCATGGGTTTATCTGCCTGCACTCTATTAAAATTTATGTCATATCTTCCGTCGGGGCGGACAATATATTTTCCTTTTTTCTTATAGCCTGCATCTTGCATCTTCTCCCACTTTTTTTTGCTAACATCTGATAACCGTTTGCGAAATTGAGGAATGTCCAACACCTGGTGTCCCATCATTCTCTCGCCCACATACATTGTCTTCCACTCATATATCGGCGTACCGTCGGCCTCTCTCCCCACCATAAGAGGAAAACGTTGTTTCATATTCAACTGCATGGCACCGTTTGCATCAAAAAGATAGCGCAGCGGCGTTATTAATTTTTCTTGTAATGCTGCCTGCCATTTCGCTTGATGAAAACTTGGCCCTCTGAACATACCATCATCTGTTGTAAATGCATCAAAGTCTGTTTCTTCTCCTTTCAGCAATTGCTTAAAGAGATCTGCTCCCCGGCCGGCAAGATTTTTTGAGTAAACCCGCAATGCATTTTCATTAAACTCAAGCTGATTTGCACGCATCTTTTGTTCATTCTTTCCATTTTCGTCAACCTCATCTATCTGTCGCATTATACTTGCTTTTTCAGCAGTGTCAGACTCGGGCACACTCTCTAATTGCTCACGCAAGGCTTTCCGTTGAGCTTCACGTTCGTTACTCCCCTCGTTCATCAGCTTAAAGACCTCCATCGGCACCATTTGCCGTCTCTTTATGACAGGAACAAGGTTTCCGTTCTTGTCCTCTTTGTACTCAGAGACATACGGCATAAAGGCATTTTCCAACAAAATACCCTCCATTAACGGCAAACTCGTTTGTCTGAGCATATGAATCGCGGGGAAAGCCCCAGCGCCTCCATGTTTCATATATTTATCACGATAGGCATCAGTATAAAACCATTTAGTCTCAGCAAAATGTCCTGAAACGCTTGGGAAATTACCTCGCGCCAAAGCCCCGGAGAAGTGTGTCCAGGCATGAGCAATTAACCAGGCATAATTAAGGGATGTCTTATCTATTAATTTGTCGTCATCAGTAACGAGTTTTTTATTTTTCATACCTTCTGGTGTCATAACTTCAGGTGAATCAAGATTTCCTTCTTTCGAGACTGTCAGACTCGCGACAGAATCTTTTAATATTTGATCCAAAGTGAGGTGAATATTTGTTGAGGGGTGTTCCGAATCATAGATGTTGATAAATTTTAAAAAGTGTTTTATATTGTCTGGCGTTGTTACATTCCCATCTTCATCAAAAGCTTTTGCATAATCATCTCTTTGTCGCTCACCGAAAAAATCACCCATCGGGGGCATGTGTGTCCGCTTAACAGTCGGCTCAAATACTTTTTCCGCTGCTTCCATCCACCCTTTTCTTGTAAAAAACCCTGAATCTTTCCCTAATACGCTCTTTAATTCCTCAAAATCAGCTAAATTATAATAGGCCAAAAACATTTTCAGCCATGCCTCTCCTACTTTGGTGTCACTATCAACTCCTTCAAAATCTTCAGGGAGCGTTGTAAGTATCTCCACCATAGATTTACCTAATATTTTCATTGTCAGCTTACTCAGGTGAAAAAGGTTTTTATATGATTCTACCAATTTCTCATCATCACCGGAGACCTTATCATACTCAACTGCATAGGTACGAAGAAATAACAGCATCCACGGCTCAAGCAGTACTTGGTTGTAAAGTCTTTCCCACATATACCCTGTCTCATCACGCCAATAACGGTCTTTATCAAAAAGCATCGTAATCAAATTAACACTGTACATAGGGCCTTTCTTAATTTCAACTTTTGAGAAATAATCCGTTACATCCTGGGTATCAAATCCTTCATACCACTCCCACATTTGGTCGCGCAGCCAATGCATGTCATTTGATTGATTAACAACATATCTTCCTTCCATTGCGCCTGTTTTATCATTTTTCCTCACCTGCATTTGCAGGACAGGAAGTCTTCCATTCATACCAAAATCCTGCTGTTTTTTGTAACTCATATTCCAGGCAAGATCAAATAAGTTTTGGGGCAAAGTATTATCGAACTCAAGATCGAGCGTTTTCCGAAATTCTTTGTCAAGACCAAAACGCAATATATAGTCATTACTCATTTCACCTAAATCTCCTACTCCTAAATCATTATGGACAAAAAGATATTTACTCGCTGCTTCCCTGGTGATCCCTTCCATATACCGATTTGAAATCTCTCTGGCTGCAATGTTCTCTACCAAATTATCCTTATAATTGGGATCGTTTTCCGCTCGAGCTCTGGTAATTACTGCTTCATTGTACTCTTCAAGATAGTACTTATATTGATTATCCTCATTTAATTTGGCTAATACTTCATGAGGCTTTTTATTTGCAGCGACCAACATGTACATGATTTGTTTTGCCTGATACTTTTCGATATCCAACACTTTTTGCAGATTTTCAACAACTTTATCTCTTTCAGTGTAGTCCCATCCAGTCTCTTTTTTCCAATCTTTATTTTCAAGATGGCGAAGAGCGATATGCGGTACATGTTCTCTATGTATATTTTCTTCCTCTGGATCATTGATTATCTCTCTAAATTTTTTATCCATCCTGTCACGCAATTCTTGCTCGGTATCAGGCAGTTTTGCTCGATGTTTCCGCAAGTCTTTCTTCTCTTTATCGCCCAGAGGTCCAACTGCATCCACAGCATGTTCAATGTCATCGCCTCCAATGCCATAATCAATTTTACGAACCCTCCGCCGAATCTCCTCCAATTCTTTCGAATCCTGGACAATCGGCTTTTTTTCCTGTTGTGCCTCCGGTTCGGGTTGCTGAGGTCTTTCCTCTACTGCTACATTTCCATCCATAGTTCCATTATATCGGCTTTGCGAAAAGCCAGTCAATCATATTCGCAACAGGAGTGTACATCGAAAAAGGAAATATCGCTTTATATCGAACTTACAAAATACTTACAAGAAGCTCTAGGAAGTAAAGGTAAAACCGCGGCCTTTTACTGTCTGCAAATGTGCGGGATGATTGGCATCTTCTTCGATTTTTCGCCGCAAACGAAAAATCAGCTGATCTACCGCCTGATCGGTAATTCCGGCTATTGATTTATTATCTCCCCAGACAACAGTAATCAGCTCTTCCCGCTCAATGACCCGCTCTTCATTTTGCAAAAGGTACCGAAGCAAACGAAATTCAGCGGAGGTTAACTGATCTGAAAGCACGGTTGTTCCTTTACGAATCGTGTTGGTGTGTTCATCGTAAGAAATTTTCTGCAACGTCTTGGCTACGTCTTTATACTCCTGTGCCAAAAACGCTGCCAACAACGGTATCTGTATTTGTGAGTTTTTTATAACGCCGACTTGCTCAAGATATTCAGCGATTGAACTGTCTTCAAATTTTCCTTCAAGTAAATCAGCTTGCTCTGCAGGAGAAAAAACGTGCCAAATTTCCTGTAATGATTTTCTGATTATTTTTTGTGCCAATAAAAACTTCTGCGCATCGGTGGGCATCTCTTTTTGTGTAATGAGTGCTTCAACGGAAAGTTTGGTAAGCTTACCATGACCACCGGTAAGTTTGACAACTTTTTGAATGAGGGATGGGTCTAATTTTCGCTTGGTTAATTTACTGATATTTTCTATCCAAAAATCAGTAGATGGCTTATCATTGAGCTTCATTGGTACAATCTTCCCCGCAACAAACTCATAGTAATCAGCCAATAAATCCGGGTCCAGCATATCCTCAAGCGGCCTATTAACCGAAAAAACAACCGAAAAACGATATCTTCCCCTGTTTCGCAAAATTCTGAGGTTTGCAAAAAAATCAGCAGTCACTGTAGGAATATATTCCTCAAACCGATCAAAAAGAAAAACAATGGTTATCTTTTTCTCAAGCGTCATGTAATCAACCGCTTCTTTAAAGCCTTGAAAAAGCAAAAATTCATCCTGAAACTTTAAATGCTCTCTAAAAATATCCCCAACCGCTTGATTTTCTTCTTTCAGACCACGCTCGCGTAGAGATTCGGTGAGGTTCAAAAACAAATATTTCATAACATCAAAAAGCGGCCTGTTGCGGACTTCTGAGAAGTCGACAAGAACAAAATGACTCGTATCCTGAAAAATCCCCAGATGATGCTCCCTGATACTTTTGTTGTAGACCAATAAACCAAGTACCGTTGAGCGGTTCGCTCCCGGAATACCTACTAACTGACACGAGGTGCCATTTCGGACAAAGGAAACGAGATTGTCGATTTCTTCTTTTCGTGTTGTAACAGGAAATTGTGCCGCGAAGTGTTCTTCAAACATAACTCCATTGTACTTCTTATCTTCCCATTCTTCAATCTTCCTCTTGCATTTCATCTACCAACTTTGTACGCTAACTATATGAGCTTACTTGCAATAACACTTCCAGGAGGACCCAATGGCGGTTCTGTCCAAATAAATCCTCCAGCAGGTATTCCACAGGGAGGAATTGCTGTCACCTCAAAAGTAATTGGCAATGCTACAAGTATCATGCTTATACTGACCGTTATTCTCTCCCTTATCTTTCTCATTGTTGGAGGTATGCAGTGGATCCAATCCGGAGGCGATAAACAAAAAGTTGCCGGTGCTCGCGCTCGTATTACCTATGCAATTATCGGTCTCGTTATTGCATTAGTTTCATTTTTCATCGTAAATGTTGTTGGCTTAGTATTCAATGTCAAGCTTTTTTGAGCCGGCAAATTCTCTCAAAAGTATCAGCCAAAAGATAACAAGATAGATAACACTGCATACGATCCAAGCATCTTGTGTTTGACTATGTGACAGCATATCAAAACTATAGCCGATTAACGAAATAATATAACCCAAAATAATAAACACTACTAAAAAAACTTTTTGTCCGTACTTAAGCATGTTCAACTGTGACAGTAAGAGAGAGCTAACGATAGTTAAAAGACTCAAGTCATATAACGGAGTATGAGGTGAAGTAAGAAGCGTTGCAATAATCAGCAGTGCAAACTGGAAAGAAAATTGTGGCGAAGAACCGGAAAATTTTTTTGACCAGATAAAAAGAGTCGGCAGTACGATGCCTACGACTGAAATTATCCAAGGAATTCTAATTACAGCCGGAGATTGTGTTTGGAATATAATAAGAAGTACTGTTTGCAGTGAATGTTGCTCCATGAGATCGATATTATAGCCAACGCCCGTTTTATAAAAAGAGGTAAGCAGCATGCTATACCTGCTGATGCCACTCCATCCGACATAAAAATAGGAAATCCCTACCAAAATTATTAATCCGCTCATGAGACCATATATCACTTTGCTTCTTCTTTGCACAAGCATTGCAATAAGAGGCAACATGAGAAAATGAGGTTTAATAAGGAGCAGTGACAGAACAAAACCAGTTCGTAATTCCCTTCCCTCCTTGAGAGATAACCACGCAAAGAAAAAAATTACGCAAAGAACTATACTTAGTTGTCCAATAAGAAGCGTTATCAGTATTGGAATAAAAGTTACAATACCAATAATAAGCAAGAGAATAGAATACCACTTTGTTTTATTAAGTTGTTGCATTGCAATAAAACAAATCAGCACAATCAGAATTACATTTATTCCGAGGAATACGATATAGGCATTTTCCAACCCAAAGCTTACAAGTGTCTCAAACGCGAGAGCAACAAAAGGTGGATTGAGAAAGGGTAAAAACCCGGTGTGGATTTTGGCAAGTGGATCAATCTGCTGCTGCAGAATAAGCTGCGAGTGAAGATTGTAAAGCTCTGTTGGCGATCTCGACATAAGCTGTGCGCCTGTATAAAATGCGAGAAAATCCATTGGATTATGGCTATGGTGCAAGAGATATGTCCCTGAAGTTATAAATAAAAAGAGGTAAATCAAACCGAAAGCTGTAACGAATAACCAGGTGAAAATACGATATTCTCTTTGCATCTCTATTTATAGTAAAAGATATTAGTTCTTTTGCAAAGAGTATTAATGCATACGAGAAACGTCAAAGACAAGTTTCTTTTGGAAGAAATTTAACAAAATCCATTTTCTTACATAAGCTGTGGGTGAACGTCCCAAAATTGATCTATTGACATGGAAGAAAAAAATGTTTTATGATGAGATAGACAAAGATATGAAAAAAGTTTTAGCAATCATCATCACAGCAGGATCTTACCTCAGTTTAGCAGCATCTGCATTTGCACAAACAAACGTTAATCCCTGTGGTAGTGTCACGTCAGGATTTGGAGCTCTTTGTAACTTGAGCGCAAATAACTTGGGGGGCATAGTTGGGGCAGCAGTTACTTTCATTCTTATTATTGCCGTATTGATTGCTCTTTTCTTTCTCATTTGGGGTGGTATCCGCTGGATTACATCAGGCGGAGACAAAGCAAAGGTAGAAAGCGCACGAGGCACAATCATTGCTGCAATCATTGGATTGGTAATTGCATTCTTAGCATTCTTTATTCTCTCGCTCGCACTCAGCTTCTTCGGCTTGAGTCTGAATAATCTCGTACTTCCAAGATTACCGTAAACTTCAGTATTTCTACTTGCTTTTCTCAATAGTTATTTGTTACGCTAGAGTTATGATAAAAAGATTACTGCTCATCTTTTATGCTTTTGCTTTCCTCTTCTTATTTATTGTTCCGCTGCCTGCACATGCACAAAGTTGGGCGGGGACGGGGTGTCTTGATAAAGCTGGTGTAGCCACTCTAAATTGTCTGCCGATTGTCTTTAGCAATATTGTTAAAGCAGCCCTCATGTTTGTCGGCGCGGTTGCAGTAATATTACTTATTTATGCCGGCATTAGATTTGTTATGTCCGGAGGCGATCCTAAGCAAGTGCAACAAGCTCGTTCAATTATCACCTATGCTATCATTGGGCTCGTCCTTGTTTTAAGCTCTTTTGCAATTATTTTCTTGATAAGTTATCTGACCGGAGCAAAATGTATTGAGACTTTAAGCTTCACCAGTTGTAAATAACCCCTACTCTTTTCACAAAAAAGCTCATTTTCCTACCGCTTTTGACATACTTTGTTGGGGTTGCAATCAAATTTTTCACGTTATACACTTTTAGCACCAATAGACAATAGTTCTATCGTTAAATCCGAATTTACTAAAATATGGATCAACACCCAATTCCACAAGACGTTACGGGATTTCAGTTTAAATTGATTGGCACAATGACCGTTAAGCAATTCGGGTATGTTGCCAGCGGAGTTGTTATGGCAGTCATCTTATATTATCTTCCGCTTCATTCAGCATTTGGCATTTTAATAAAAGTTCTCTTCGTACCATTATTCGGAGTAAGTGGAGTCATTGTGGCATTTGTTCCTCTTGATGGCCGGCCTATTGATCTTATGGCGACAAATTTTGTAAAAGCTTTATTCTCACCAAATCAATATATTTATCACCGGCAAGGGAGAAAATTAAGCTTTTCAACCGTTTCTGTTGTCAATGCGGCTACAGTGAAGAAAACGCAACAAAAAACTGAGGGACATACCTCCTCCCCTAGCTCTCACGCTGATGTAAAAGAGGAAAAACTTCGAGCTTTCCTACTCTCTTCACACGGACAAGTAAAAAGTGACTTGGATAAAAAAGAGGCTGCTTTTCTCAATGCCTTAACGATGCCAACTACTGCACCGGCTCTGGTTGTCACTACAACTCCGAAGGAAACAATACAACCCGTAGTTCCGGTTGTTGCACCTCCCTTAATAGCGAGTACGCCACAGCAAGCTTTACCACCTCTTAAACCAATACTACAACCGGCGCCACAAGCAGCACCTCCAAAAATACCAAACGAGAATACGCAAGAGGAACTCGCACAAAAAGAAACAGAGCTAGCGCAAGCACTGTCTCAGGTAAAGCAAGAAGAAACGACAAACAAAACTCCTGCTCTTCACAGCGCAGCGGAACAAAAAGAGGACATACTTTCAAAACAACTTGAAGAAATACATGCTCAAAAACAACAACTTGAGCAGGAATTATCCCACCTAAAAACCCAGCTGGCAACGCAAAAAGGGTCGCCTGCACAACCACTGCAAGATCCCTTGCACGTCAGAACCATACCTCAAGGTGTAACAAAAAAAGTCGGATTACCGCACGTTTCTGATTCACCAAATGTTGTCGTTGGCATAGTAAAAGATCCCCGGGGCAATATCCTGCCCAATATTTTGGTTGAAGTAAAAGATACAGATGGAAACCCTGTCCGAGCATTTAAGACAAATCAACTTGGCCAATTTGCCTCTGCAACACCGTTAAGTCCTGGTATGTATACCATCGAGCTGGATGACCCAAAAAAGCTGCACCGATTCGATGTTATTCAAATCACAGCAAATAACCAAGTTCTTTTACCCATTGAAATTATTTCTCATGATGCACGAGAAGAATTGCGAAAACAATTATTTGCGAATTAAGTATGGCTGCCCAAAAAATACACGCTACGACACAGAAGTTTACAGAAATCGTCGACTTTGCCGATGAGATGGTTATCCTGGAAGGAGGTAATGCCTGTATGATTATAGAAATTACTGCCAGCAATTTTGCGCTGCTTTCAAAAAGAGAACAAGACTCACGTATCTTTTCCTATGCAGGGATGCTTAATTCACTTTCCTTTCCTGTCCAGATCCTTATCCGCAATCGGCGAATGGACATCTCTAATTATATTCATGAACTTGAAGACGTGATAACAAAAACGAAGAATCCACAACTTGCTACCTATGTTGAATATTATGCTGCTTTTGTAAAAGAAATGGTGACGGTAAATGTTGTGCTAAATAAGTCTTTCTACATTGTCGTTCCCTTCTCGTCCCTTGAAATGGGTGTCACCGGAGCAACACAAGCCACACAGAAAAAACAATCACAGAAAGATTCATTTATAGAGTCAGCACGCAAAATTTTACAGAATAAAGCAAATTCCCTCCTTGGCCAATTACAAAAATTTGCAACTTCTGCTCGCATTCTTGAAAAAGAAGATTTGATCAAACTCTTTTATGAAATCTACAATGAAGATACCGAGGTAGATATCGACCAGATGCAAGCAGGAGCTGATGCTCCGTTTATTAATGGAGGGAATCAATAATGAATTTACCATTTGGAAAAAAATCGCAAAAGACTACACCGCAACCTGCTCCCTCTGGAGTTGTGAAGGTTCCGACGAAAGGCCATACACCGGTAAAAGGGAAACAAACTCCTCCTACGACCACGGTGAAAGCCTTGCAAACCTTTGAAAAAGGCTTAACCAGTGTCATTGACCTTATCGCACCGTCTTCTGTTGAAGTTGATTTTAGATATCTTCGTGTCGGGAATAACTTTTACGAGACACTCTTTATCGCAGGGTATCCGCGCTATGTCTCTCCAGGGTGGCTTGAATCAGTTATCGACTATGATCATACGTTGGATATCAGTATGTTTTGCTATCCAACCTCCTCAACAGATGTCTTGGCAGATTTGAAACGAAAAATTGGAGAAATGCAGGCAACGCTTTCATCAGACGCTGAACAGGGAAAAGTTGCAGATCCAACAGTTGAAGCGGCGCTTGAAGATGCATTGGGGCTGCAGGAAGAACTGGCAAAGGGTGTTGAGCGGTTTTTCCAATTTGGTTTTTATATTACTATTTCTGACCCAGACCTGGTTAAATTGCAGGACACGGTTAAAAATTTGCAGACGGCTCTTGGCTCACTATTACTTACAGGCAAACCGGCAACGCTGCAAATGGAAGAAGGTTTTAAGTCCTCTTTGCCTATGGGACAGGATCGCCTTTATATCACCCGCAACATGGATACGACTTCTCTGGCATCAACTTTTCCGTTCACATCAGCTGTATTAACCCAAAACAAAGGCGTTATGTATGGTGTAAACCAACAAAACGGGTCGCTGATTATCTTTGACCGTTTTTCCTTGGAAAATGCCAATGAGGTTGTGTTGGGTAAATCCGGTGCCGGAAAATCATATACAATCAAACTCGAAATCATGCGGCAATTCATGCTTGGTGCTGAAGTGATCGTCATTGATCCTGAAGGAGAATATGAAACCATGACGCCTGCAGTGGGCGGCGAGGTTGTTGAATTCTCATCAGCTTCAGCCGTCAAAATTAATCCGTTTGATCTTTCTGATGTGTATGAAGAAGGAGAAAACGAATTAGGTCTTAAAATTCTCTCTTTGCACGGATTGCTCAAGATCATCACTGGCGAACTCGATGCTGAACATGATGCCATTCTTGATCGAGCATTGATTGAAACCTATCGATCAAAAGGCATTACGACAGATCCGGCGACGCAGAAAAAACAGCCGCCTCTCATGGAAGATTTGTATAAAACCTTACTCGGCATGGAAAGCCAGCCTGCCAGGGAGCTTGCGTACACGCTAGAAAAATTTATTAAAGGAAGTGCCTCAGGAATTTTTAATCAACAATCGAATTTTGAGATTAATAATCCGCTCACCGTTTTTTCTATCCGAAATCTTGAGGAAGCACTCCGACCTGTCGCGATGCACATTATTCTTGATTTCGTGTGGACTAAAGTGAAAAAGTCTCTCAAAAAACGAATCCTCATTCTTGATGAAGGATGGTATATGATGAAATATCAAGATTCAGCGTCTTTTGTCTACTCAATTGCCAAACGCGCACGTAAGTATTTTCTTGGCATGACAACTGCAACACAGGACGTTGAGGACTTCCTCAAGAACGAATATGGAAAAGCTGTACTGACAAACTCTTCAATTCAGGTACTTCTTAAACAAGGTACAGCCGAAGTGGATATGATTACCGATACCTTTTATCTCTCAGAAGGTGAAAAAGCATTGCTCTTGTCCGCTGATGTGGGAGAAGGACTTTTTTTCGCCGGGCAAAATCACGTTGCGATGAAAGTATTTGCGGCGCCTTTTGAACATGAGCTGATTACTTCAAACCCGCAGGAGCTGTTGAAAAAACAGCAAGAAAAAGAGAGAGCAGCGCAAGCCGAAGCAGGAACAACAGACCAAACCGCCGTGCCAATGGCAACAACAGATAATCAATCCCAAACTTCTCCTCAGGGACAATAACGCTATTTTACCTCTTCGATCAGTTTTGCTACTATTAAACTATGCCCAAAATAAAAAATAAGAATGCCTCTGCTTCAGGAGCTCCTAAACAACAGTCTCCCGGACAAGAATATGATGGTATAAACGATGCCCAAAATGAGGCTGGACAAATACCTAATGAGGATCTTCGAGGCACAAAAGACGAACAAAAGTATGCACGCGCTGCTGACCGTGGTTTTTCAAATAGTCCAAAAGCTTTATATAACCAATTCAAAAATAAGAGCAATCTTCATGGCTTAAAAAACTTAAGCAAAATCCAGCCTGATCTACGAAAACATGAGAATATGAGCCAACAGGCAAAGCAACAGTTTAAAAAAGCTGCAGGTAAAGCTATAAAAAAAGGCATAAGAACAGCTGAAAAAGAACTTGCTCCAGAGACTTTTGGACTAAGTGTTATTGTAGGTGAAGCTATAATCCATTGGCGAACAACTATTATACTAATAATCGCACTTTTTCTCATCCTCTTTGCGCTCTTTGACTCATCAACATTTGATGTACCGCAGAATCAAAATCAAAAAAACGACCCGACAACAAGTGACACGTGTAGTCCTCCCAAAGCATCTTTTGGACAAACATCTGTCTGTACGATAACAGTAACATATAACGGCAGTGCTGATAATATTGTTATTACCGACACCATTCTTCCTGGAACCGGTTTTGTGTCAGCAGGGCAAAAAGGTACCTATAATAAGACAGCCAACACAGTAACTTGGGATGCTAAGAAACTTAATTTACCCCTAAACCCGGTAAACATTACCGTTACCGTTACCGTTCGCATTACTACACACCAAAATAATATAAAAGTCTGGAATGCCTATTCTATAGATCCAACTAATCTTTCTGCTAGTTCTGCAGGCGGCGGAGCAGCAATACCCGGAAATCTCCCGCCCAGTACAAATAACTGTTCAGGTATATACGCACACTACATGGGTATTGAACCAAGCCATAAAAATTATGGAGATCCTACATGCACACTTATCAAAAAGGATGCGAATGGGACAGCGTTTATTAATAAAGATGCTATTCTTGCTGAATTAAAAACACTTAAGTCTTCAGAAGCCATGGGATGGTTTATCTGTGTTGTTCCCCATGAAAGTGGCTATAATGCAAATGCCTATCTCGGAGCCTCAACGAGCGGAAAGGGTGCTTATGGTTTAGTACAAATGAATCCAACGGGAAAAGGCAACGGACAATATGATAATGGCGAGGTTGTATGGCCACTACAGCTAAGTAATGGAATCAATTATAATGATAAAGTAATTAGTCATACGTTTACTTATTGGCCAACGAGCTACGACCCTTGTCTCAGAAGTTATGGAATAACAGTAAATTAGCTATGAAAAATCTCATGAAAGGACATAAACAAGATTATATTGTCATTCTTTTTGCAGGAATAATGGTTTTAATCGTTTTTTTAATTGTCTATGTCTCGTTTACCAGAAAACCAGCCCCGATTGAAAAACAAGCTGTTCTTCCTACCTCTATTCCAACAGAAATACAAACTATTCCCCTACCTGTACATTATGACAACACTGCTGAAGAGAGGTTAGCCCAAACTCTAACACAGCGGCCACCGCTCTCTCAAGCTGATTCACAACAAAAAACTACCATGCTCAACACAATACTCCATGGCTTTAATTCTGGAGTTCTCTATGAAACAGCTAATGTCCGCATTGAATATGTACAATCTGCAGAGTTACTCATGGCGGAAGTTAAAACAGACAATATTGTAAAGGCAAAAGCAGAGGCAAGTACTTGGCTCTTTAGCCAAGGATTCAGCCAAGAAGGCATTTGTAAACTCCCTGTTATGTTTTATCTCGATCCTGAAGTCTCGCAAGACCTGCAAGGTCAGAATATTATTTTTAGTCCTTTACCAAATAGGTGTTAACAAGTTGATTTAACATCTTGCCTGATGGATATTAAACTGTATATGATAAATGTATCTATGAATAAAGCCGTACAGCCATTTCTTTTTTCTGTAATATATCTCCTGATTTTTCTTTTTTGCCCCATCACACTCCTTGCCCATGCACAATTACAGGGTTGTGGGCAAATTGATATCGGTAACCCCGGAGCAAACCAACAAATTCCACCACAATGCCAAACAAGCGGAGGAGGAAATACAGACGTTGTTGCCCTATTAAAAACCCAAATAGGAAAACCCTATGGTTGGGGTACACCGGTTCGTAATTGGCCTTCACTTCCTCATCCAAATCCCCCTGCTAAAGCACCAGCTCCTCCGTCATTTGATTGCTCAGGGCTTACCGGCTGGGCATGGTATTGGGGAAGCAACAAGAAAGTTACTTTGGGAGGCGATACATACTCCCAATGGGGCGACAAAAGTAGTAAATACCAAAGACATATTGTGCAAGGAGATGCAAATCTTAAATCTGGAGCGCTGCAAAATGGTGATCTTCTTTACTGGGGCTCTATAAGTGGTGGACCACATCACGTAGGAATATATGTTGATGAAGCTCATACGAAACAGTCTGGTGAACCAGACAGTGTCAGTTCTTGCTCAAAAGGCGATTGTTTTATTGACGCTCCGAATACTGGCTCTTTTGTAAGATGGGACAGAATTAGAGGTTTTGGTAACGACTTTATTGGATATATCCATGTGGTACAATAATTTTATGGACCCGAATACAATACAACAACAATCACCTCAGATTAATTCTACAAATACGTCTCTTGTTTCTTATTTTTTGAAAAATAAAATTGCAATGATTATCCTCGTAATAATTCTTATTTTAATTCTCATTATTGTCTCGATAAACTTACAGAAACCAAACCAGACAAATACATCTAATAATCAAGTAACTCCCGTTCCAACAATAAGCATTGCACCCACAATTTCAACAAATGAAGTATCTGGTTCACCTGCGACAACTCAAATAGATCCAGTAATGGAACAACAAATAAAACCACAAATTGATCAACGAGTCACAATTCCCTACACGATCTCCGCAGAAAAAACATATAGTGATACTTGGGCTATGGTTGAAATTACAAGCCAGACAACTGATCCTGCAAATGTAGTCCTTAAAAAAGAAAACGGGCAATGGGTTGTCATACTTGGTCCGGGTACTCACTTTAGCCCTGATGAATTGACGAATGTAGGTGCGCCGCAAAATCTAAGTAATGAAGCAAATACTACCCTTGTACCCTGATTGGCATAATAAGATGAAGAAAGGATTCATCATTTTTTACTTTGAAAACGCCCGGATTTAAGGGGCCGATCATATCAAAAACCATTTCTTTTTCCTCAACATTACTGAGCACATCAAGTAAATACCGTGAATTAAATGCAATTTCATTCTCTTCTCCGCTGAGTTCTGCTTCCACCTCCACAGTATTTTCTCCAACAGCTGAGGAACCTGAAGAAACAGTAATATGATCTTTAACAAGAGAAAGTTTAATAATATTTGCTGAGTCTTTGGCGAAAACAGAACAAATTTTAACAGCCTTTAATAACTCTTCTCTGTCAAAAGAAACGCTCACTGAAAAATCAGAAGGAATTATTTTCTCATAATTGGGGAACTCTGCCTCAATTAACCTTCCAATAAGTATTGTACTCCCCTGCTCGAAAAGTACTTGATTTTGTTCTTTTGAAATATACATACTGATATCTGCATCTTCTTCTTTCATTGCCAACAGTTCTCTAAATACGCGCGCGGGAATAATGAGAGACACGCTCTCGCCTTTTGTACTTTCTGTCACTTTGTAATGCCGCAAAGAAAGCCGATAACCATCAGTTGCGACCAAAAGGAACCCAAGGGATTCTTTCCGTACCAAAATACCAGAAAGTGCTGGGCGAGTTGTATCCTGACTTGCAGAAAAAACAACGGAAGAAAATTCTCTTTTAATATCTTTTCCGGAAAGTGTAGCGAGCTTTTCACCTTTTACTTCATAAAGCCTTGGAAATTCATCGCTGCTGACTGTTTGAAAAATGCTCTTTGTCCGTTTGGTTACGACTTCAAGTTTACTATCAATCGTCTGCATCGTTAACGTTTCATCAGCCAATGAAGAAATTAGCTCGGTAAAAAGCCTGGCAGGAACCGTAGTTTTTCCTGGTTCTTCAATTTTTGCCGGACACGTTACTTCAATACCTATTTCCAAATCTGTCGAGCTGAGCTTAATAGTCTTTTCCTGTGTCTCAATAAGGATATTTTGTAAGATGGGTAATTGATTTTTTGATGATACGGCTCTATTGAGAAAAGAAAGTTTTTGTTGGAGATTTGGCGTTAAGAGATCAAACTTCATATATCTATTTGTAGTTGTAGTAGTGTATATGGAAATGTGGAAAAATGCAAGAAGGGTTAAGCTTATAAGAAGAATACTAAATACTAAAGTACTGGTTTGGTATAGTAATAATAGTGCAATAAAAAAGAGATTTAATCCGTGGGAAATTGTGGATATCGTGTGTATAGTTTTGTGGATTATTTGTGTATAATTAACAAAGGGAAAGTAATCCCCGCTTTATCCACGAAATGTTTTTGTTATTCCCAAAATATCCTCAGTGACTTTCTCCTTCTTATCCACAAGATCTTTAATCTTATCCACACCATGAATAATTGTTGTGTGATCCCGGCCACCTAGCAGATTACCAATATCTACCAGTGTCAAACCTAATTCCCTTTGCATTAAGTACATTGCGACCTGTCGTGCCCTTACTAATGAAGCATTTCTCCGGGGACCTTTTATTTGTGTGGGTTTTATTTTGTAATAAGAGCAAACATATTCGATAATATCATCTGCATGCAGATGTTTTCTCTTCTCCTCAATCATTGCTCCTAATGCCTTTTCTGCAAGTTCAAGAGTTATGGAACTATTTTCTGTTGTTGCCTGAGTAATAACTCGCAAGAGAAGTCCTTCCAAACTACGTGTATCATCAGCCTTTTCTGCGAGCAAGGTTGTGACATCAGGTGAAATATCAAATCCATATTTTTTTGCTTTAATACCGACAATAGCTGCTTTTAATTCAAAATCCGGCGCAGAAATATCAACAGTTAACCCGCCCGCAAATCGCGAAGACAACCGGGCTTCCAGCTTTTTAATCTCATGCGGAGGCCGGTCTGAAGTGAGACAAATTTGCGAACCGTTATCAATGAGAATATTAAAGGTATGAAAAAGCTCTTCTTGTGTTGCTTCTTTACCTTCAATAAATTGGATATCATCAATAAGCAGCAAATTTGCCGACCGAAATCTTTTTTTCATACGCGCCGTTTCATGACTGCGAATTGCATCAACAACTTCATTGGTAAATTCTTCACTTGTTATATAGACGACTTTATTTATGGGATTTTGTTGGTAGACATCATTGGCGATTGCATGCATTAAATGGGTTTTGCCGACGCCAACCGGTCCATACAAAAAAAGTGGATTATAAGAAGTCCCGAGACTTGCAGCAACCGTTTGAGCAGAAACAAACCCGAGTTGATTACTTGCAGACACCGCAAAGTTCTGGAAAGTAAAATCCGGTCTCACTCGGGGAAGATGACCCACGGTGAGAGGTTTGGTTTTGGGTTCATCTGCAATAAAAAGAGGTGCGTCTTTCTCTGTGCCTTTTTGCACAATGCCTTTTGGAATAAAAAGCACAGAAACATCTTTACCATAATGAGTAGAGAGCGATGATTGAATATCTTTTACGAAACGTTTTTGCAGCAAATCGATAATCATCGTAGACGGTGCCGCAATAGTTGCGATATTTTCATCAAGAGAAAGTAAGTAGGTGTTTTTAAAAAGAGTGTGGAAATTTGTAGGAGAAAGCTTTTTCTGCATATCGAGGAGTACATCTTTCCATAATTTATCAAGCTGATCATTCATAAAACAATTTTTCCTGTAAGCCATTAAATAATGTGGATAACTTTTTGTCAAGGGGCAAGTGGTGCTTTTAAAGAAATTATGGTATACTTACGCTTATGCAACGGTTAACAAAAAGTAAAAAACTTAAGAGAGTTCGCAAGCACGGTTTTCTCACACGAATGAAAACAAACGACGGAAAGAAAATGATCAAACGCCGACGTGATCAAGGACGAAAAGAACTTGCAGTGTCGTTATAAACTCCATGTTATCTCGCGAACATCGTTTACCTGCTACCACCAAATTAACTCGTGCTCACTTTGCCAAAACCGAAGTTTTTGGTGTTAAATATGCACAGAATGGGATGTCTGTCAGCCGGTTTGCATTTGTTGTGAGAAAGTCCGTTGATAAACGAGCAGTTGTGAGAAACCGTATCAAAAGAGTTTTCCGTTCCTGCATCGAAGAACAACGCGCGCAAATTGTTTCCGGTTATGACATGCTTTTTTTCTTAGAAAAGGGTATAATAGACAAACAACAAGCAGATCTCTGTCAAGAATTACGAACATTCTTTGAGCAAAAGCAGTTGATATCATGAAGAAGGTTTTACTTAGCGCTATTACCATATATCAAAAAATTATTTCTCCTCCCCTCCACCAACTATTAGGAATTAAAAAAGCCTGCAGAAACTCGCCTTCGTGCACAATCTATGCAAAAGAAGCAATTTCTACTTACGGCGCGGGAAAAGGATTACTTTTGTCGATGCGGCGAGTGCTTAGTTGCCAGCCCTTTTTTAGTCTATGAACGTTTTTGATCTCATTTTAATTAATCCAATCCTCAACATTATGGTTGCGATTTACCAAATGTTGACAGCTATCCATATTCCTTCTGCGTTGGGATTTTCTATCGTACTTTTAACTATCGTTATTCGGCTTATTTTATATCCGTTTATGCATCAGAGTCTCAGACAGCAGAAAAAAATGCAGCAATTAACACCACACATCAATAAATTGAAAGAAAAACACAAAGGTGATGCGAAGCGATTACAGGTGGAACAAATGGCATTGTTTAAAGAGCATGGTGTTAATCCTGCGTCAGGCTGTCTGGTGATGCTCATTCAAATCCCGATTCTGATTGGCTTATATAACGTACTCTTAAAAGCAGTGCATTCGACGTCTTTGAATGACATTAACAACCGTTTGTATTTTGAAGGATTAAAGCTGCAGCATTTGTGGGACACAAGTTTTTTTGGTCTTTCTCTCGCACACACACCTTCACAGCTGTTGCCAAAAGTCGGGTTTGCTATTCTTGTTGTTTCTGTTATTACCGGCGCTTTACAATTAATCCAATCAAAAATGATGATGTCTCCTGCCGCTGATGCGCCTAAGAAAGAACCAGGGAAAGAACCAGATTTCGCAACAGCGTTCCAGACACAGTCGATGTATCTTTTGCCCGTTATGGTTGGTTTCTTCTCTTTCTCTTTACCCTTTGGTTTATCTCTCTACTGGAATACTTTGACGATTTTTGGTATTATACAGCAGTATTTAGTTTCGGGATGGGGGGGACTCGTTGATTGGGTTCCTTTCCTGAGAAAAGAACAGATAAGTAAATATAAATAATATGGAAGAAAAAGTAGCACTGAGTGCAAAAGAACGAAAAGATGTTGAGCAACTCATTGAGAAAGTATTTTCTCTCTTAGAGATTGAAGGAACTTTTGCCCTCGAAGAGAGTGAGGACAATCTGGATGTCATGATGGAAACCAAAGACACAGGAATTGTGATCGGCTATCATGGGGAAGTTTTGGAATCGCTCCAGCTTATTTTGTCACTGGCTATTGCAAAAAAGCTCGGTCGTTTCGTCCGCGTCTCAATAGAGGTTGATGGATACAAAAAGAACCGCACAGAATATCTCCACAACTTAGCAATGCAAGTTAAAGAAAAAGCACTCGCTGAAAATAAAGAACAAATATTATCTGCTTTGAAATCCTGGGAACGCCGCATTATTCATCTTTATCTCCAAAGCGATGAGCAAGTTACCTCGGAATCTGAAGGAGAAGGAAAAGAGCGGGTTCTGGTTATTAAACCCCGCGAGTAAGATCGAGAGTCTCCTTCTCTTACTATTCTTTTTATTGCTTCCCACCCAATTTGGTAAACACTTCTGGCCGGATTTTTCCATTGTTTCGGGAATTAGAATTGACTATTTGTCCCCGACATTATCTGTTACCGATCTTCTCCTCGTATTATTGTTTGGATGCTTTATCTTACGCTGGTTTAAGACTCAAAAAAAATTAAAAAGTAAAAAACATTTTTTTGTTATTTGTTTTATTGTTCTGTTTTTCATGTGCAATATTGCTTCTGCTGCGCGTCCCCTATTATGTTTTTATGAATTTGTAAAAATTGGAGAATTGGCCTTTTTAATTTTTTATCTCGCCCAAGCAACTCGGCTGCGGAGTCAGTTGCGGTATGTGGCATTTTTGTTTGCTATCAGCACTGTGTTTGAGTCACTTCTTGCAGTTTCTCAATATCTCAACCAGGAATCTCTCAATGGCCTTTTTTACTTTTTTGGTGAAAGATTCTTTACCGGAGCAACGCCCGGAATCGCCAATGCTTCTCTCAATGGCACGTTGGTGTTGCGTCCCTATGCCACATTTCCCCATCCCAATGTGTTGTCCGGCTATTTGCTTATCTCGATGGTGTTCGTGTGGAGTTTTGTCTTACAAAGTGACAAACACTGGATGCAGTTTTTTGGAGCACTCTCATTGGTAGTAAGCAGTATTGCCTTGCTCCTTACGTTTAGCCGGGTAAGTATTCTGTTATGGATAGTGTTTGTTTTTGTTTTGTTAATTCGGATGGGTATTCGCAGTTTGAAATCTTGGAAAACAAAACTTCTTACCTGTGCAGTCATCGCGCTGGTACTTATAGGTATTAGTTTCGTTCCTTTAACTCGTGAGGTCATAACCCGGTTTACTCAGACTTCTTTTTCAGAAGAGTCGATTATTGAAAGAACAGAACTTTTATCAGCATCGTGGACGATGATACAGCAGCATCCCCTTCTGGGAGTTGGATTAGATAATTTTATTCCTTCATTGGCACCTTTACAAAAACCTTTACCCTTAAATCTTTATCTACAGCCAGTGCATAATATTTTTGTTTTAGTTACTACGGAGACAGGAGTAATTGGTTTGGGATTATTTTTGTGGTTATTGCTGGCAACCTTGCTAAGAATCAAGAATCAAGAGGCAAGAATTAAAGGAACGTTTTTTGTATTAATTTTAATCATCGTGGTAACAGGAACATTTGATCATTATTGGCTGACACTTCAGCAGGGGCAACTGCTTTTTGCTACAGTTATCGGTTTGAGCTGGGCAAAGTTCTCTAAAGTCTAAGTGTTTAGGTTATAATGCTTGTATGCAGTTAGTTCTCCCCGCTTCAAAATATAAGGATTCTTTTCTTGAAGCCTTGAAAGAATATCAAAAAGAGAAATCTTCTACCTATATTAGGAATCTTTTGTTATTAGACAGAGCTACATTAAAAGAAAATTTTTCTTTTTATCTAGAGAAGCTTCTGGATGAATCAAAAGGTAAAAATCTTCCGAGCGGTTATGTCTCACATACGATCTACTGGCTAATTGATGACGATGAATTTGTTGGCAGAGTCGACATCCGACATTCCTTGACTGAAACACTATTGCGAGAAGGTGGACATGTCGGTTATGATATCCGTCCCTCAAAAAGAAATCAAGGCTATGGCAAAAAGATTCTTGCTTTAGTTTTAACAAAAGCAAAAGAGTTAGGATTAACACGAGTGCTTGTTACTTGTGATGAAACAAATCTTGCTTCCAAGAAAGTTATAGAAGCAAATGGTGGAATATTTGAAAATAGTGTTTCGATGGGCGAAGAGAAACCACGAAAGCTGAGATACTGGATTGAAATCCGATAAGCTTCCACTCCACAGCGTTTTCAATTCACGGGACTAGAAAAATCAGCGAACCTGAACAGAGGAATCTACTGTTCTTATTATTTTCATTTTTTGCTGATAAGACAATCCAAACTCATCCGTTGATTTCTACGAAAAATATGCGTGCCCCAAACCTAAGAATGCCCAATCTCTTATCATATCACATTTACATAAAACATCTTCGCGATGTATGATAAAGACATGGATCAACGACCGCTTTTGATTACGAGTGAAGAAGTAAATAAACTGCCGATTCTTATTGTCGACAAAAAAGGGATAATCGGCACTGCCCTGGCAAGAATTTTGCGCGACCAATTCCTTGTCGTTATTGTCACAGCAGCAGAAGTTGAGCGGCATGATAATGTTGTTCATATTCCCTACCGCAGAAAAATTCCAATGATCCCTGACAATGCGTATTCTCATTTGTTCATCATCTATAACGGCGGGACAGAGCTTCTCGATATGCTGTCTGCTTTTGAAAAAAAAGCTGAAGCAGTAAAAGCACGGGTTCTCTTTATTACTTCGGTGGTTTATAGCACTCCGAAATTATTTAAAAAACTTCAGCAGCCGGAACACGGCTTACTCCAAACGGTTCTCTATGGTGAAATATTTGAAAACAGTATTCGGGAAGCAAATGAAATCAATTTTTTTATTCATCAAGCCCGTACGTATGGAAGGATAGAAGTGCCTGGCGTTGGATTGAATTCTCTCTGCCCTATTTATTTTGATGATTTGTTGACTGCTGTTGTCTCGTTAGCTTTTGCTTTGGAGAAGCGGAAAGAAACTATTTTTCTTTTCCCTCATCACGAAAGCAATGAAATAACTGTTGCCCGAATCATTCAAAAAATCGATCCGATGGTAAAGGTAGATTTCACTAAAAGAAAAAGTGGCGCCAGGAAGTTTTATGTCCCGCAAGGAGGATTGTATTATTTTAGAGATTATAATCTCGAAGAAAGGCTGCGCAAGCTTGATTATTCACGGACAGGCCATCGCTCAAAAGTCCCGCAAAAAAAAATCAGGTTGCGTATCCCAAATACGGAGGGAAAGCAGAATAGTCTGCTCTTTGTCTGGGCAATGGTTATTGCCGTCTTTATTGCGCCATTGGTATTTGCTTTCCTTTGTGCGTTTGTGGGCGCCGGAGTGTTGGCTCTTTCTGCAACGCAACTGGAAAACGGGGGACTTCACTCTGCACAAACAAGTGCAACAATAGCACAACTTTCCTTTTCAACTGCACAAACTTTGGGGCCAAGCCTGCTTCTTCCTCAAGTGTTTGTTCCACAGCAGAAAACACAATTTTTGACAATGATGCAAACCGGACAGACAGTTGCCACGACTGAGATTTCTTTTATTCAAGCGCTTGTGTCTTTAAAAACTATTTATGAAGGAAAAAGTCTTGATCCAAAAAATGATTTCCTGCAATCGGTTACAACAATAAAAAATGTATTATTGAGCATGCAAAAATTAGAAGCAGAGAGCACATTGCCGCATTCGGTCGTGCAAAAACTGCATAATGAAGATGACAGTATCAATCTTGTTGAGGAGACAATCGATACCTGGCCAACAGTGCTTGGGTTTACTGGTAAAAAAACCTATTTGGTGCTTTTTCAAAACAATATGGAAATAAGACCCGGTGGTGGATTCATTGGATCTTATGGAATACTTCCTATTGAAAATGGCGCTATCGGCAAATTGCAGATTCATGATGTCTATGATGCCGATGGACAATTGTCAGAATCTATCCAGCCACCGTATGGTCTGGCGCGATATCTTGGAGCCTCGCATTGGTTTTTGCGAGATAGTAATTTCGATCCTGACTTTTCAGTGGATGCCAAACAAGCAGCGCAATTTTTGCAGAAAGAGACAAAACAAAAAGTGGATGGTGTCATCGCCATCGATACAAGCTTTTTAAAAAACGTGTTGTCAGTAGTTGGTTCGGTGGATGTACCTGATTATAAAGTAAAAGTAACACCGGATAACTTTTATCTGTTGACGCAGACTTATGCCGAGAAGAATTTTTTCCCCGGCTCAACGCAAAAAAAAGACTTTCTTCGAAGTTTGACAAATGTACTGATGGAGAAATTGTCTTCACAAAAACACCTGCCATATGAAAAATTCGCACAGATGATTGTTACTTCTGTAGCGCAAAAAGATTTACTGTTTGCGCTTTCCGATAGTAGTGTTCAAAACGTCTTCACGGTGAATGATCTTTCATCTTCATTGTGGGATGGACGGACAGCTCAGAAAAATACCGCATATGATTTTTTTGGTATCGTAGATGCCAATGTAGGCGCGAATAAAGCGAACTATTATGTAAAACGAACCATTACTCAATCCACATCATTAAACGACCTTGGAGAGCTACAGACGACCGCAGATGTGACATATAGCAATAGTAGCACAACTGCAAGTGCCTTTGGCGGAGATTATAAAGATTACGTCAGGTTTTTACTCCCGGCAAATACCACGCTGGTATCAATAGCTTTTGATAAAAAAACAATGCAAACAACCCCGGCCGTAACAGATGCTTCACTCTTTACCTCAAGTGATTTTACTCCGCCTCCAGGATTAGAGGTGGAGCAATCACAAGAAGAAGGGAAGAGTGTCGTCGGATTTTTCTTTATTGTTCCTGTGGGAGCGACGCATACGGTGAGCATTACCTACCGGAGCCCCAGTGGCATTGATCCGAATGCAGTTGCTTTTGCCTATGATGTGCATCTTTTTAAACAACCAGGAGCCGGGAATGATCCCTATGAATTGTCATTGTCATATCCCAATGATGTTACCCCTGTCTCAGGCGACAAGGCATTTACCAATGTAGGCGGGAAAGTAGTCTATACGAGTCAACTTACAGATGATAGAAATATAACTGCGCATTTTGCAAAGAAATGAGTAATTAGTGGTGGCTTTTCTTCAGAGCTTCAATGCCGGGAAGCGTGCCATTTTCAATAAATTCCAACATCGCCCCTCCGCCTGTGGAAATGTGCGTGATTTTATCAAGATATTCTTTTTTGGAAATTGCAGAAAGCGTATCGCCGCCACCAACAACAGATGTGACATGAGCATTGTCGGTAATCGAATAATAAAGAAAATCTGTGCCTCTTTTGAATTCCTGATTTTCCATATAGCCAACCGGTCCGTTCCAGACAAGGGTTTGCGCTTGTGCAACTACTTTCCCAAACAAAGCTTGCGTTTCCGGACCGATATCAAGTGCTTCTTCATCCTTTTCGATTTCATTAACCCTTCTCACAACACTTGTTGTGCTGTCAAGCGCTTTACCAACTACAACATCAGTAGGTAAGAGCAGTTGTGTCTTCTGACGCTTTGCATGCGAAAGGAGTTGTTTGGCGAATCCGATATCTTTCTCAGAAATTAAACTTTTCCCTACAGAGAATCCTTCGGCAGCGATAAAGGTATTTGCCAATCCACCGCCAATAAGGATATAATCGGCTGTTGTAGTTAGTTTGCTAATAAATTTGATTTTCGTCGCGATCTTTTTCCCACCGATAATTGCAACAAAGGGTTTCTTCGCGTGCTTCATAAGGCCGTCCAGGACTGTTATCTCTTTTTTCAAAAGTAATCCACCATAGGAGGGAAGCAGTTCGGGTAGACGAACAACTGAAGCTGCTTTACGGTGAGAAACACTGAAAGCATCATTAATGTAAATCTCTCCCAATTTTGCTAATTGTTTGGCAAAAGCAGGATCATTGGCTTGCTCACCCGGATAGAAACGGATATTCTCCAGTAACATAATTTCATCAGGCGTTTGTTTGGAGAGCACATCCGGATGAGCAATAAAATCGTCTACCAATACGACTTTGTTTTGGGAGAGATATTCCTGGAGACGTTTTGCAACGGGCTTTAATGAATCATTGGGATCTCGTTTTTCCGGTTCTCCCAAATGAGCAACGAGAATAAGTTTGTTGTTATGGTTAAGGAGATATGCAATTGTCGGAAGTGATTGCTTAATTCGTGCATCATCAGCAATTGAGTGATTGGGGTTAAGGGATACATTAAAGTCAACACGTAGGAGGATAGTTTTGTGAGTAATCGTTACTTCGTCAACAAATTTCATGGCAGGGCTATCTTCAGTATACCACAAGCAAAACATTGCCAAAATCAGTAAAACGCTATACAATACGAGCATGCGTGCGTCAGTATTGGAAACAACGTACCCCATAACCTTTCAGCAGAAGGAAGCAGAAAAATTGGGTGAATATCTGCGGCAGCGGCAAAGTGTAGATATTGTTGGTATGAAACGCGTTGGCATCAGTAACTTTCTCCGTTTTTTTTTGCGGCATGAGGCTATTATTCCTACATACATAAGTAAAAAAGATGCGCATCTTTTTATCCCCGTTGATTTGAATGATTTGGTAGAGCAGGAGATCTATCCCTTTTGGACGTTGACGTTAAAAAGAGTATTGGATGCAACAGAGCAATCAGATCTTTCGTCGTCAGTAAAACAGCGGATAAGCGAATTATTTGATAAAAGTATTCAGTTTCAAGACCTCTTTTTGGTAATCGACAATATTCGGCAAGCGTTAAACCTGCTTGTCGATAATGGCGTTTACCCAACGATTTTCTTTCTGCGGTTTGACCGGTTGAAAGATACGTTTAATCCTTCGTTATTTGATAACTTTGAAGGATTGCGTGAAGCTTCACACGGGAATGTTTCATTTGTCTTTACCAGTTATCGAAGTTTGGGAAGCGCTTTTCCTGAAGCGCGCTCATCTTTATCAATTTTTGCGCAAACCATGTACTTTAAACCAGCGAGTAAGGATGATATTAAAACTGTCTACGATGCGTATCGCCATCGATATAATTTGTCGCTATTGCCGGAGTCTGAAAAGTCATTATTTGCTGTTGTCGGAGGCTATATGCAATATCTTCAGCTGGGATTGATTCGTCTGGATGAATTAAAACCTACCGTACTCAAAACAGAAAAAGATACCCTGCAAGCCCTTCTCGAGGATGAGAGAATCATTTTGCAATCTGAAGAGTTGTGGGAAAGTCTTTCATTTGATGAGAAGCGTGCCTTCCTCCAACTGCTTAACAAACAAAAAATTGATGCTGAAAGTAGAGAAAAAGCAAAATACTTGTGGGATACGGGATTTGTGAATGAAGTCAGCGGAAAAACGCAGATTTTCAGTCCGTTATTTGGAGAATACGTGCAGCATGTTGAACATGAAGAACAACGCAAACGAAAATCAGCGCATCTGACAAGAAAAGAAAATTTACTCTTCACCTTCTTAAAAGGCCAATTAGGTGAGATTTGTGAGCGAGAAAAAATTATCGAAGTTGTTTGGCCTGAGTCACAGGAGTTTGGCGTATCAGACTGGGCAATTGATAGGTTGATCGCCAGAGTCAGAGTAAAACTTCGTGAGCAGGATAACCCCTATGAAATCCAGACAATCAGAACACGAGGCTATAAATTAACTCCGTTGAAAGACTAAGATATCGCCTTCTTCTATGGAATCTCTTATCTGAGTGCTATAATGAGGCTCATGGACAAAGCATATACTCCTAAAGAAGCAGAAAAAACTTTTTATAAAAAATGGGAAGACGCAGGATATTTCACTCCAAAAATTGATCCCAAGAAAAAATCCTTTACCATTCTTCTTCCCCCTCCCAATGCCAGTGGCAAAATGCATACTGGCAATGTGCTTATGATTGCAATTGAAGATTTGCTTATCCGTTGGCATCGGATGAAAGGTGATGCAGCGTTATGGGTACCAGGCACTGATCATGCAGGAACAGAAACACAAATTACATTTGAGAAACAACTCCAAAAACAAGGTAAGTCACGATTCCAATACAGCAGAGAAGAACTGTATGGTGAGATTTGGAAGTTTGTGGAGTCGAACAAAGGCCAGATTGAAAATCAAATTCGTCAAATGGGCGCAAGCGTTGACTGGAGCCGCTATACATTTACTCTGGATGAAAAAGTAATCAAAACTGTTCATGCAACGTTTAAAAAATTGGCCGATGATAAGCTTTTATATCGTGGAGACTACATCGTTAACTATTGCACAAAATGCGGAACTACGTATTCAGATGTTGAATTAAAACATGAAGAACGGACGGATCAGCTTTATTATTTGAAATACGGACCGTTTATCCTTGCCACTGTCAGGCCTGAGACGAAATTTGGTGATACTGCTGTTGCCGTCAATCCGAAAGACAAACGATATAAAAAATGGATAGGAAAAGAAATTGAAGTGGAAGGATTGCTCGGCAAATTCACCTTAAAAGTTATTGGCGATCATTATGTAGATCCAGAATTTGGAACAGGAGTTGTTAAAGTCACACCGGCACATGACAAGAATGATTTTGAAGCGGGTCTGCGGCATAACCTTGAAGTAAAGGCAATTATTGATATAACCGGCAAGTTAAATGAAAGAGCAGGGAAGTATGCAGGATTAAGTGTCTTCCAAGCAAGGAAGCAAGTAGTAGCTGATTTACAAGAAAAAGGATTGATTGACCATATTGATGAATCCTATCTTCATACGGTGGCATTGTGTAAGGCAGGCCATCCAATTGAACCGTTAGTTTTGCCTAATTGGTTTATCAATGTTGATGCAGGACATAAATCTTTGAAAAAACCTGCGTATGAAGCAGTCAAAGATGGAGATATTAACATCTTTCCAAAGTGGCGTGAAGTGACGTATCTTCGATGGATGGAAGAAATGCGGGATTGGCCGGTCTCAAGGCAAAATGTCTGGGGAATCAGAATTCCCGTCTGGTACAAAGTTGATCTACAAAAAGAAAATATTTTTGTATGGTGGATTGATAAAGAAAAGAAGCTGCAGCAGGGAAATGTTAAGGAATTTTTAGGGAAAGGTATTTCTCTTGAAGAAATCGAAAAAGGATTGCAGCGAGTTTATGCTTTGACAGGAGAATTAGAGCCTGAGTATGTCATCTCTTCTGAAAAACCCAGAGGAGATTATCTTCCCGAAACAGACACTTTTGATACGTGGTTTTCCTCAGGACAATGGCCGCTTGTGACACTTGGGTACCCTGATTCTGAAGATTTTAAATACTTTTATCCGACAAATGTTATGGAAACAGGGTGGGAAATTATTCGTTTATGGGTATCAAGGATGATTATGTTTGGCTATTATCTTACAGAAAAACCGCCGTTCAGCAAAGTTTACTTGCATGGCATGGTGCGGGCGTTGGATGGAAGGAAAATGAGTAAAAGTTTGGGCAATGTAGTAAATCCTGATGACTATATGGAGCAATATGGCGTGGATGCTCTGCGTATGGGGCTTATCTCAGGAACAGCCAACGGAAAAGATTTTAATTTTCCTAAAGATAGAGTCATTGCTTTTAAGCATTTTGCCAATAAAATTTGGAATATGGGAAGATTTCTTTTGCTGATGCGGGAAGAATATGGAAAAGATATTCCCGAGTATTCTGAAGAACATAAAATGAAGCTTACATCCGAAGATAAGCAAATACTTAAAGGTCTACAGAAAGTCATTAAGACTGTCGACAGCTCTCTTGAGAAATTTCGATTTGCCGATGCTGCCGATGCAATTTATCAATTTATGTGGCATGAAGTTGCAGATAAATATATTGAAAGTGTTAAACAGCGGGAAGATAAGGAAATTGCATTGTCCGTTTTGACGTATGTCTATGTGATTTGTCTCAAACTTCTCCATCCATTCATGCCGTTTGTGACTGAAGCGATTTACCAGCAAATGCCTGGACATGGAGAATCTATTATGATAGAGTTATACCCAACAATCCATGAAACGAAAGCTGCCACTATCTCAGGTTGAAACGATTGCTCTTTTCCCGAAGAATCTCCGATTTATTACCGAATATACTTTTTCAGAGGCACAAAGCTTCACAATTAAAGTCATAGTGACGAGTGCTGTTTCTCTTTTTCTCCTCGGACTTATTTTTATACAAGGAGTTGCTATCTGGAATAATTTCAAACAACAAGAGGTGCTGGCGCAACAGCGTTTGCAACTACAAAATGAAGTCAAATATTGGGAAGGGATTGCCAATAAATATCAAGGGTATCGGGATGTCTATTATCGTATTGCAGCATTGCAATATAAATTGGGAAATATCACTGAGTCGCAAAAATATGTCAAAAAAGCATTAGAGCTGGATCCAAACTTCCCTGAGGGACATGTGCTTGGTGCACAAGTGGGTTTATAATTATTCTTCTTTCTTTTTTTCTGCTGATTTTTCTTGTTCTGAACCTTCTGCTGGTTGTCCTTCGCTTTCTGGTTTTTCTTCACCTTCGTTTTCAGCAGCAGTTTCTTGTGCTCCTTCTTCACCTTCTGCTTCTGGCTCTGGTTCTTCAACCGTGGGCTCGACGATTTTTACTACTGTTTGTGCAGGATCGGTTAATATAGCGACATCCTCAGGTGCTTTCAACTCGGCAACGGTAATTTGGTCACCAATTTCAGCAAGTTGTTCAACTGATACCTCAACATTTTCAGGCAATTTATCAGGGAGGGCTTCAACCTCGACATCGCTGAGTGTTTGGAGGACTAATCCAACTTTATCAGTCACTGCTTTTGCTTCACCGGTAAGAACAACGGGAACAGTTGCTTTCACTTTTTCTTTCAAATTAACTTGATAGAAGTCAACATGCAAGAGCGTTCGGGTTGCATGATTCATCTGGAGGTTTTTAATGAGGACTGGTTTGGTTTTTCCATCAAAAGCAAGGTCAACAAGCCCTGTTTCTCCGGCTTCTTTATAGACAGCTTCAAAATCAGAGAGTTTTACTTGCAGTGCATAAGAATTTAAACCTTTCCCATAGACATTCCCCGGAAGAAAACCAACGCGTCGAAGTTTTTTTACTTTTTTCCCAAGAACTGTTCGCTCTTCTGCTTTTAATTGCGGATGTTTCACAGATAGAATTATACAGTATTATTGTATAATAAAGCAAGATATGCGTATTTTAGGGTTGGATCCGGGGATTGGAAGAACAGGATGGGGAAGTATTCGAATTGAAAAAGGAGAAATCAGCGTTGAGAAATTTGGCTGTATTGAGACACACCAATCTCTCGCCATTGAAAACCGCTTACAAGAGCTCTACGAAAAGATAGCTGGTATCCTCAAGATAGAAAAGCCCGATGCCTTTGCAATAGAAGAATTATTTTTTAATACCAATACCAAAACCGCAATGGTGGTCGGACAGGCCAGGGGAGTTGTTCTCTTAGCCGCAGCACAGCAAGGAATACCAATTAGCATCTATACGCCTTTGCAAGTTAAAATTGCGGTAACAGGCTATGGCCGGGCTGAAAAAAAACAAGTTGGTCAGATGGTAAAGACTTTGTTGCATTTAGAATCAATTCCCAAACCAGATGACACAGCAGACGCGCTTGCTATTGCGATAACGCACGCATTTTCATATAAGATGAAATAGAATGTGGTAATATAGGCAGTATGATTGGGACACTTACGGGAGTTATTGAATATCGAGAAGACCCATTCCTCATTATTGATGTACATGGTGTCGGGTATAAAGTGCTCGTTCCAACTCCTGTTTTAACGAAGATATCCGGAACGGGGGAAACCATCAAGCTTTACACACATACTCATGTCCGCGAAGATCTTTTAGAATTGTATGGTTTTACCGATCCGGCGGATCTAAAAGTCTTTTCTTTACTGATTAGCGTTTCGGGTGTTGGCTGCCGAACAGCACTTGGCATTTTTTCTGTTGGATCCCGAGCTGATATTGTGCAGGCAATTAGCCTGAGTGATGTGACGTTTTTTACGTCAGTGCCACGGTTGGGGAAAAAGAATGGACAGAAAATTATTATCGAGTTGAAAAGTAAATTAGGCGCGGGTGGAGAGCTTGACTTATCAAGTGACGAGGGAGGAGAACAACAAGAAGTGATCACGGCCTTGCAAGCCTTTGGGTATTCTCCTCGTGAAGCGCAAGCTGCACTGAGATGGCTGGAGGGGAAAGGAAAAACAATTGAGGAGAAAGTGCGGTTGGCGCTCAAATATCTGGGGAAATAAGTACTATGGTGGATACGGCAAAAATAAGTAATCAAACAGAAAATCCTGAGGAGGAAGTTTTAATTACCTCTCTTCGTGCCGGTTCATGGGCAGAATTTTATGGGCAGTCGGCAATAAAGACGTCGTTGCAAATCGCAATTGAAGCAGCGAGAAAGCGGAAAGAAGCAATGGAGCATGTATTGCTGTATGGTCCGCCTGGGTTGGGGAAGACCTCTCTTGCGCATATTATTGCCAAAGAAATGAAAGCAAATATCCGCGTTACCTCAGGACCCGCACTGGAGCGCTCAGGTGATCTGGCGTCGATTCTTACCAATCTTGAAAAAGGTGATATTCTTTTTATTGACGAAATCCATCGGCTAAATAAAGTAGTTGAAGAAACATTGTATCCGGCAATGGAAGATTACGCATTGGATATTGTTTTGGGCAAAGGTCCCTCAGCACGGACACTCCGATTGGATCTGCCGCAGTTTACCATTATTGGGACAACAACAAGGGCTGGTATGCTTTCTGCGCCTCTTCGAGATCGGTTTGGTGTCGTGCATCGATTAAACTTTTACTCACCAGAGGAATTAGGGAAAATCATCGTAGGGGCAGCGGAAAAGCTGAATATCCCTATTGATGCCCAAAGCATTCAGGAGCTTGCCAGACGTGCGCGTGGGACGCCTCGTATTGCCTTGAAGTTACTGAAACGCGTGCGAGATTATGCACAAGTAAAAGGCAAAGGGCTTATTGATCCCAAAGCAACACAGGAGGCACTTGCCATGCTGGAAGTTGATGAAAAAGGCTTAGATCCCCTCGACAGAAAGTTTCTTAAAGCGATTATTGAAAAGCATTCGGGTGGTCCTGTGGGAATTGAAACAATTGCCGCGACGTTGTCTGAGGATAGCGGGACGCTTGAAGATCTGGTTGAGCCATATCTCTTGCAGTTGGGTTTTCTCAAAAGAACTTCCCGGGGCAGAGTAGCAACAGAAGTAGCGTATCAGCATATTGGGTTTTCGTATCCGCAAAATGAAAATGGTAAACAGCAGAAGCTACTTGGTTAATTCTTCAGCTCCCATTTTGTCTGGGATTTTGTATAATTGGGGCATGCAATTTACCTTGGAGAGTATCCGTGACCATGTCGGCGCAGTTTCTTTTCAGCGCGGCAGGCAGTATTTTACCTCAGGAAGGGTGATTCATCTGGAAATGTATGAAAATGAGATACATGGACATGTGCTTGGGTCACAAGCTGCTCATTACGAAGTTGATTTGAGTATTGATCAAGATGGAGAGATTGCTGATTCTGATTGCAGTTGTCCGGTTGACTATGCTTGTAAGCATGTTGCCGCAGTGGGATTAAAAGCGCTCATGCAATTATCTCAGCAACCATCTTCTGTAAAAAAACAATCGCAACCCCACAAATCACAACTAACAGCACAATGGACAACTGCGTTAACAGCGTTAATCAATAACCAAGAAAAGCAGGCAGCGGCGCCGTTTCAATTGCAGATTTTACTTGCATTTGAAAAAAACTGGAAGTATCAAGGAGAAATGTTTGAGCAAATGCTATCTATGCGTTTTGGCGGAAGAAAGCATAAAATCGGTTCTCAACGTAAACAACAAGCAACAGAACCTTTATGGGATATAACGATTCGTCCTCGCCTTTTCAATCCTGCAACAGGACATTTCTCAATAAGCAAGATCAAGTGGAATGACGCAGCCTACAATAGTACGATTTATTGGGACTACATAGATGGAAAATTGTCAGAACAGCACTATGCATACTTGCAATTGTTGTCGGCAGGTATTGATCGATATGGAAGCGGATGGGAAAGAATAAAAGATGACAAGGCGAGCTTTCTTTGGAAATTGCTGCAGGAACATGAAGCCTATGGCGTTTCTCTTCTTGGCGGCGAGAAAGGACAATATCCGCTTGTCATGAGCAAAACCCCGCTTGTTGTGGGATTAATTATTGAAGACTCAGATGAAGGAGTGTTACTTCACAAAACAATAACTCTTGAAGGGAAACCAATTGAACAAAAGACAGTTGCGTTTGCGGGTGATCCGCCCGTGTTTGCTGTTGTTTACGAAAAAGAGCAATATGTGTTGCATCCGGTACCAACGCAACTGCCAAAAGAGCAACTTGCGCAAGCATCACTTGTTATCCCGAAGACAGACATACCGTTATTGCAACAGGAATTTCTTCCCAAGTTGGCACGTCAAGTCACTGTCAGCACGCACACCAATGCCATAACACTTCCGGAAACAGTTGATCCGACTCCTCTTTTGTCAGTGCAGCGAAAGGGTAAAGCAGCGATCAGCGTGCGCGCAGGGATGACATACGAAGGAAAGACGTATTTCTTTTCATCAATCCCGGAGTACGAGACGATACAAGGTAAAACAGTTTTGTTTAAGAAAGAAAACGTACAGAAAGCACGTGAAGTCTTTGATCGGTTTATTCCCAATTTGAATGATGAAAAGCCTTTTTTTCTGGAAGGAATTGACGCAGCGCGCTTTGTCGTCGAGACAATTCCGCAATTACAAGAGCAATTGCCGAACCTCATTGTGCAAAAAGGAGAGGATCTGCCGGATTATACGTTTGATGTGTCTGAAGCGGAGGTATCATATTCTGTTGATGAAAGCGATGAGTCGAATGATTGGTTTGATTTGCAGGTGACTGTCAAAATCGGCAAAGAGGATGTCCCGTTTCAGGAATTGTTCGCGGCACTTGCACAGGGACAAGAATATATTTTACTTGCCAGCGGTAAGTATTTTCTGCTGAACACAATGCAATTTACCCGACTGAGACAATTAATAGCTGAGGCAAAATCGTTTCAGGAAAAGGATACTGAAGGAATTCGATTGACACGATTTCAGGCAGGGTTGTGGGACGAGTTGCAGCAGACAGGTATTGTTGACAAGCAAGCCAAGCGTTGGCAAGACGCGATGCAAGGATTGCTTTCTCTTAAGCAAGTCGGTCTGCAGCAAATACCCAAATCAGTGAACGCGACCTTACGAGAATATCAGCAGGAAGGATATTCATGGATGTATTTTCTTAGAGAACATGGGTTGGGTGGCATTCTGGCTGATGATATGGGGCTAGGGAAGACAATACAGGCTATTGCGTTTATGGCAAAAGCGAGGTTAGATAAGGGAAATTTGCCCTTTCTTGTTGTTGCGCCAACGAGTGTTGTTGAAAATTGGGATGTGGAACTCGCGAAATTTGCTCCAAAGCTTACACGAGTAATTTTACGGGCGGGTGATCGCTCAGTTGCACTGAGCGCAATTTCTAAAACAGATGTTGTCGTTATCTCTTATCCATTATTAGTGCGAGATTTTGAACAATTGAAAAAGTACCATTTTGACACGATCATTTTTGATGAAGCACAGATGGTTAAAAATTATCAATCCAAAGCATATGGTTTGGCTCGCAAACTCAAAACGCACACAAAAATTGCATTGACAGGAACCCCAATGGAAAATAATTTGATGGAGTTATGGACAATTACCTCTCTTGTCGCTCCGGGACTTTTCCCGACACCTGAGAAATTTACAGAACACTACCGAACGCCAATCGAGAAATATCAGGATAAGGAAAAGTTACAGCAACTCCGCAGACGGATCCGGCCGTTTATTTTGCGACGGCAAAAATCGCTTGTTGCCAAACAACTGCCGCCAAAAAATGAACAAGTATTGCGGTTAGAGTTAAATGCTCAACATAAACATCTCTACGAAAAGCAATTGCAATATGAGCGAAAACGCGTGTTGGGACTACTGGAAACAGGAGGGTTGAAAGAGCATCGGTTTGAAGTGCTGCGGTCCTTAATGCGTCTTCGGCAGATGTGTTTGCATCCGGTTCTGCTTGATGAAAAATATGCGAAAATTTCTGCTACCAAATTAGAGGCATTGCTGGAGAGAATTGAAGAACTTGTTGCAGAAGGGCATCGCGTATTAATTTTTAGTCAATTCACGTCTTTTCTCAGGCTGGTTAGGCAGATGTTGGAGATTAATAATTATAAGTATTTATATTTGGCTGGTGAAACCAAAAAGCGGGGAGAACTCATTAGGCGGTTTAATGAAGAAACAGCGATTCCGATTTTTCTTATCAGCCTAAAAGCCGGAGGATTTGGACTGAATTTAACTGCCGCTGATTATTGCATCTTGCTTGATCCCTGGTGGAATCCGGCAGTTGAGCAGCAGGCAATTGACCGGACGCATCGCATCGGACAGACCAAACCCGTTTTTGTTTATAAAATGATCGCAAAGGATACGATTGAGGAAAAAGTATTGGCATTGCAGGAGAAGAAACGAAAGCTATTTCAGAATGTTTTGGACGAAGAAGGAGTCTTTGGTTCATTGATAACAGAGGATGATATTAAAGGTATTTTTTCAGAATAACATGAAACTGACGCTCTTTACTGGTATCTTTTGTCTTTTATTTTGTTTTCCCCAACGAGCATTGGCTGATGATAGTTGGCTGATTGAAAATTTTAATTCACATATTGCAATACAACAATCAGGAGTGGTTCGCGTTGCTGAAACGATTTCTGTAGATTTTCGTACACAGTCCAAGCATGGCATTTATCGCGACATTCCTTATTTGTACGAAGCAAATGGGAAGCAAACCTATACTGAAGTGAACATTGCCAAGGTGCTACAAAATAACCTTCCGGCAAAATATACTGTAAGTCAAACAAACGGTTACGAAGATATAAAAATAGGTGATCCAAGTCAGACGATCACAGGACGAAATGTTTACACAATAGTGTATACCGTAACTGGAGTGCTGCGCGGTTTTAGCGACCATGATGAATTATATTGGAACGTCACGGGTAATGATTGGCAGGTTGAGATTCAAAAAGCTGAAGCAACAGTGACACTTCCCGGTCAAGGTATTACACGAATAACCTGTTATGAAGGTGTGGTGGGATCACAAACGCCTTGTCAGTCCGCTATTGCATCCCCGAAAGTAGCAACATTTTCGACAACAGCATCGTTGGCAGAATCGGAAGGATTGACTGTGGTCGTTGGCTATAAAAAGGGAATGGTTCCACTTCTGATTGGTAAACCACCGGAGTCTTTTTGGGAAAAGCTTATTGAATGGCCAACAAATGCACCTTTTATCTTGCTGGTTCTTGTAGGAATCGGAATACTTGGGGTTTTGTGGTATAAGTACGGGCGGGATTATTGGTTTGCCGGCAATTTGTTTGGGACAAAGGATCAGAAAGGCACAACAAAACCGATTGGCGCACATGAGACGATTTCTGTTGAATTTACTCCACCAGAAAATCTCCGTCCGGCAGAAATTGGTGTCCTGATGGACGAGCGTGCAGACACGCTTGATGTAACTGCAACGATTATTGATCTGGCAACACGAGGATATCTGACGATTACTGAAGTACCAAAGAAATGGGTGTTTGGGAAAGTTGATTATCTTTTAACAAAGACAGCACCTAAGCAGCGAGTAAAACCACAAGCACTTCTAGCATATGAGCAGTTATTGCTTGATAAGTTATTTTTCAAACGTTCGCAAGTCAAAATATCGAGCTTAAAAACCACGTTTTACCAGGATCTATCCCAAGTAAAGCAAGCACTCTATGATGACGTTGTTGCAAAAGAGCTTTTCCCAACAGATCCGGAAAAAGTGAGAAATACTTATCGATTGGCGGCTATTTTGTTGATTATTGCTGGCATAGGATTGGTGATACTTGATAAGAGTAGTTTTATTTTTATCGGAGGAATAGGAGTAGGGCTCATCGTCGATGGGGTGTTACTTTTTCTTATGTATCGTTTTATGCCGCGTAAAACTGCCTTTGGCCGGGAATTGTATCGCCGTTCCAAAGGATATTATCTTTTTATTGATAAAGCAGAGAAGTATCGGCAGCAATATTTTGAAAAAGAAAGTATGTTCAATGAAGTTTTGCCGTATGCAATTGTCTTTGGATTGACGAAGAAATTTGCCAAACAAATGGAGGAGATAGGGTTGAAACCTGCCCAGACTGATTGGTATGTCGGATCACATCCGTTCGCAACAGGGGTATTCGTGGGCAATATTACTAATTTCTCAAATTCGTTGTCATCAGCAATTGCATCCTCTCCTTCAAGCAGTGGCGGTTTTTCAGGAGGCTCATCAGGCGGCGGTTTCGGCGGAGGTGGTGGAGGAAGCTGGTAAAGAGCTAAATTTGCAGGTGGAAGATTGTTTGAAAAAATGGGGTAAAGGTAATGACAAGTTGCAAAAGCGTGATAAACAAGACCGTGAAGATCAAAAAGAGATGGCCTTTTTTAATGGAATGCCATCCGATTACCATAACGACCCCTAATTGGAAATAAATAAGCAAATCAAAAATCACTGTTCTGGCTACAGCTTGCGGAACAATAGTTAATAAATATGTGAATATTGCAAGGAGTGCTGTTGCCATTGCAAAGCCAATTAATGCAATAAGAAGAATTCTGTCACGATCCAGCATTGAACCATTTGGATCCCGAGGTTTTTTGGCTAACACACCGCCGTCTTTGTTGCCTGTCGCAAGAGCCAACGCGGGAAGACTATCGGTGACTAAGTTGATCCACAAAATTTGTGTTGGCAGAAGCGGAAGAGGAAGATGGATAAGTGTTGCAAAAAATACAAGAGAAATTTCCGCCAAATTACCTGCAATAAGATACATCGTCGCGTTAAGAATATTTTTATAAATAACACGTCCTTCTTCAATCGCTTTAATAAGTGTTGCAAAGTTATTATCCATCAGAACAATATCTGCTGCTTCTTTGGCAACATCGGTACCACCATCGCCCATTGCAACGCCTACATCAGCACGTTTTAGTGCAAGCGAGTCATTAACACCGTCACCCGTAACGCCTACAATGATCCCTTGTTGTTTTAACACTGTTACCAAACGTAACTTTTGCTCAGGCTGAATCCGTGCAAAAATACGTGTTCTAAAAATAATCTTTCCTATCTCTTCATCGGTCATTTTATCCAATTCTTCACCAGTTATGACATCTTCATCTTGAGTAATAAGTCCAATTTCTTTTGCGAGACTAAGTGCAGTAAACTCATTATCACCTGTTACCATAATTGCCTGGATTCCGGCCGTGCGGGACGTATGAACAGCCTCTGCAACCTCAAGACGTGGTGGGTCGTAGAGTGCCATAAAACCAAGAAAAGTGAGCGATTGCTCCAACTGCTCACGAGTGGCGTGACCGTGGTGATGATCCTTTTTAAAACCAAAAGCAATAATTCGCAAGCCTTCCTTTGCAAGCTTTTCATATTCATGTTCAATTATTTTTTTCTCACGTATGTTTAGATTACTTTTTTCAAGAACGGTTTCCGGAGCGCCGCGAACGAAAACATATCGTGCATCTTTCTTTTTCCAGACCGTCGTTACTGTTTTTGTTTTTGAATCAAAGACGTGTTCTTCAATAGCTTTGTCATCAAACATTTCTGTTTTTGCATGCTGTTCATTCGCCCAGAGAAGGAGCGCTCCATCAGTTTCATCGCCGACAATCTCGAAATCCTTTCCGTCACCTTTTTCAATTAATGATGCTGTGTTCCCAAGTCGGCAGGCGGTGACCAGAAGTGAAAAGTGACTTTTCTCACGCAACCAGTATTTCTTTACCCGCATAACATTTTGAGTAATTGTTCCAGTTTTGTCTGAAAGAATCACTTGCACAGCTCCCAACGTCTCAATGGCGCTCATCTTCCTGACAATTGCATGATTCTTAGCCATACGATTTGTTCCTACTGCAAAGGCAATTGTCACCACTGCAGGAAGTCCTTCAGGGATTGCGGCGATCGCTATACTTGCACTGACCAGAATGAGAGGAATGAGGGATTGTCCGGAGGACAGGCCAAGAGGAATGATAAGAACACCGATAACGATTGCACCATAGGAGAGCATTTTTCCTAACTGATCAAGATTTTTTTGGAGCGGCGGTTTTTCTGTTTTGATGGTTGCAAGCGTTGAGGCAATCTTTCCAAATTGCGTTTGGCTGCCGGTTTCGGTAACACGCATTAAACCATTTCCTTTAAGAACCAATGTCCCAAGCAGGACATTTTCTTCTTTCTTTTTGACAACAGCAAGCGATTCACCTGTGAGGATTGACTCATCAATTTCTAGTTCTGTTCCTTCCAGCAAAATACCATCAGCAGGAATTCTATCACCCTCAGAAAGAATGATAATATCATCTGGCACAACGTTTTGTGCCAAAATAATTGTTTCTTTCCCATCCCGCAAAACAAGAGCTTCGGGTGCTGTATAGTCTTTAAGTTTTTCCAGTGCTTTTTGCGCACGAAACTCCTGAGCAAAACCAAAACAGCCATTAATAAAGATAATTGCAAAGATAAAGAATGCATCAAGAGGGTCGTGAATAACTAAAGAAGCAACACCGGCTACAAATAAAATTGCATTAATTGTCGTTGGGAATTGAGAAAAAAAAAGCTGCTGCACAGAAAAATTTGATTCCGCAGCAATAGTATTATTCCCATATTTTTTTAATCTTTCCTGTGCTTCATGCAGTGTTAAACCGTGATCCATAGCCTAATAATTTTCTCCTTTCGGTCGATATTGCAATGCTTCGGCAATGTGCTGTGGGTAGATATCTTCTTCATCGGCAAGATCGGCAATCGTACGGGAGAGTTTAATAATTCGATAGTACGCTCTTCCTGAAAGGCCCATTGCTGTAACTGCTTGACGAAGTAGTGCTATGCAGTCATCTGAAAGTGGGCAATAGATTTTAATAGTTTTGTTGGTGAGCTCCGCATTGGAAGTAAGTGTTGTCCCTTGATAGCGTTTTTGTTGTTTGTCTCGTGCTTTTTGGACGCGTTTTCTTACAACTTCTGAGTTTTCCACATGGTTAGTGTCTTGTTCTGTTAATTTTTCAACTTTGACGGCCGGGATATCGAGATGAATATCAATCCGATCAAGCAAGGGCCCTGAAATTTTTTTCTTATATCGTGAGATTTGAGTGGGTGTGCATGTGCATTGATGGGATTTATCCCCAAGATATCCACAGGGACAAGGGTTTTGGCTTGCAATGAGCATACATTTTGCGGGAAAGGTAGTTTTGCCTTTTGAGCGGGAAATAGAGACGGTATTATCTTCAATCGGTTGCCGTAGACTTTCCAGGATATAGCGGGGAAATTCAGGAAATTCATCAAGAAAGAGAACGCCTCGATGGGCTAACGTGATCTCTCCAGGACGGGGATGTGTTCCTCCGCCAATTAATCCGACCAACGAGATCGTATGATGAGGACTCCGAAATGGCCGTTGATTTATCACCGCATCTTTCTCAAGAAGGCCGGCGATGCTGTAGATTTTTGTTACTTCAATCATCTCTGCAAATGACAGACGAGGCAGAATTGATGCAAGCGTTCGGGCAAGGAGCGTTTTCCCCGCACCGGGTGGCCCTTTAAAGAGCATATTATGCGATCCGGCAGCTGCGATTTCCAAAGCCCTTTTTGCTTGCTGTTGCCCCTTAATATCTTTGAGATCGTAGTCGAATAGGTGGTTGAGAATAATATCTTCAAAGATAATGGGCGTTACTTTTTCAAGAGGCTGCTGATCGGTGAGATGAAAGAATAATGATTTGAGTGAGTCAACCGGATAGATGGAAACTTCCTCGACAATTGCTGCTTCCTGTGCATTTTCTGCGGGAAGAAAAACTTTGGTGAGCTTTTTATCCCGTGCCATAAGTGATTGGATGAGTGCGCCGTTGATCGACCGAATCCTGCCGTCCAGGGAGAGTTCTCCACTGAAAAGCGCTGTTGTGACATCAGCTTGCAATTGTCCAGAAGCAATGAGTATCCCCAGAGCGATTGGTAAGTCATAGGAGGGGCCTTCTTTTGGGAGATCAGCGGGTGCAAGATTTACGGTAATTCGGCGTGCAGGAAAATCAGCACCAGAATTGCGGATTGCAGAGCGGACGCGTTCCTTGGCTTCCTCAACAGCTTTATCGGGAAGCCCGACGATAGTAAAGGAAGGCAAGCCTTGGGAAGCAATATCAACTTCTACTTCAACAGGGACGGCATCAAGTCCGATAATTGCAGCGGAAAAAACTTTGGACAGCATGCATCTATGATACTTGAATGGCGGGTACTTGACAAATGTTGAGAAATAGTATTATGCTATAGGAGTTGACCCGATGCATCGGGAAGACTTACTATAAAAGTAGTTATTCTAGATACATTATTTTTGTAGGACATTTAAAAAAATATATATTTGCATAAAATATATATTTAGAGTGTAAAAGATTGGTAAATGTCACAAAATGTTTATCATCTTAAAACATTCAAAAAACAAAAAGATCTGCCTAAAAAACAGATCTTTTTGTTTTTAAAAGCACTCTCCTTGCCATGCTTGCTTAGTCAGTATACAATAACCCCGTATGGATCAAGTCTCCCAAATCCGCGAAAAAATTGATATTGTCGCCTTCATCTCAGAATTTATCCCCTTGAAAAAAGCCGGACGCAACTTCAAAGCGAATTGTCCTTTTCATAACGAAAAATCTCCTTCATTTGTCGTCTCACCTGAGCGGCAGATCTGGCACTGCTTTGGTTGCGCCAAAGGCGGCGATGTCTACACTTTCTTGATGGAATATGAACGATTGGAATTTCCTGAAGCATTGCGTACGCTTGCCAAAAGAACCGGAATAGAATTACAGACACAAGAGAGAAATACTGGTCTTGCAACTCAGAAAGAGCGGCTCTATCAGATTAATAGTTTAACAAAAGAATATTATCATTACGTTCTTACGCAACATCCTGCAGGTAAACATGCATTTGAATATTTAAAAAACCGCGGAGTGAGTCAAAAAATCATCGATACGTTTAGGCTGGGGTTTGCGCCGACGCGAAACGCGTTGACAAAATACCTGCTTTCCAAGAAAAAGTTCGCTAGAGAGGATCTGGTGGCCGCTGGAGTGGTATTTCAAAAGGGACGTGATGTTGTTGACTTTTTCCGTGGGAGGCTCATGTTTCCGCTTATTGATCATCGGGATAATGTTGTGGGTTTTGCCGGACGTGTTTTAGATAACACTACAACGACATCAAAATATATTAATACACGTGAGACGTTAATTTATCACAAAGGAGAGCAGTTTTACGGCCTCAACATTACTAAAGATGCAATCAGACGGGAAAATCAAGCAATTATAGTGGAGGGAGAATTTGATGTCCTGTCCTGTTTTGAAAATGGCATAGGCAATGTCATTGCCGTGAAAGGGACTGCTTTGACTGAGAGCCAAGTGAATTTGTTGGGGAGGTTTGCGCAAAAGATCACGTTCTGTTTCGACGGCGATAAAGCAGGACAAGAGGCAATCAAGCGAAGTTTAGCAGTTGTTGAAAAGAAAGGATTGACCCCTACTGTCATTGAAATTCCCGGTGGTAAAGACCCAGATGAAGCATTGCAGAAAGAGCCCGGCCTTTTCAAAAAGGCAGTGAGAGAAGATATCGGTATTTACGATTATTTATTTGATAAAACACTCGCTGCTAATGATCTTGAATCAGTTGCAGGAAAAAAAGCATTTGCCGACCAATTATTGTCGGTGATTGCTCCCATTAAAAACGAAATTATTAAAGAACACTATATTAAAAAAATCAGCACAGAATTGGATACTTCTTATGAAAGCATTGTCAAAGAACTTGAAAAATTGCAGCAGCCTCGGTTTGTCCAGGCGCAACAGGTTGAAGTAAAACAAAAACGCACCAAAGAAGAATTGCTTGAAGAATACCTCCTCGCCTTAATCGTGCAAAATGAATCGCCCAAAAAAGCATTAGACAAGGCGATGAGCGTCTTTTCAGAAGTGCTGCCAAAAGAACGGGCATATCATAAAATTATGGATCATCTTCTAAGCCATTTCGAGAATCATACTACTTTTGATGGCAATACATTTGGTAACGGTTTACCCAAAGAGCTTGTTCCGACATACGATACGTGTTTTCTTGTTGCGCTGCCACAGTTTTCTGACGAAACCCATGCGCAGGAGGAAATTGGCAAAACAGCGCAGCTGCTTAAACGGATTTACATCCAAAAAAAGTTGAAGATGCTTTCGTCTGAGATAAAGCAGAAAGAGACGGAAGGGAATGAGCAAGAGGCTGAAGTACTACAAAGAAAGTACTCATCATTGGCTGGAATGCTTGAATGAGAGGATTACTGTTGTTGTAGAGTTTGCATAGCCTGTAGAATGTGCTACAATAGTATCCATGTCCCAAAAATTATCTTCCTTACTTACCGATGTAGTGACATCGGCTAAAAAGCGTGGTTATATCACCCAAGATGAAATTCTCGGTATTTACTCCAAGCCGGAAGACCATATCGAGGAACTCGACGGGTTGTATGATAAACTCATGCGTTCAAGCGTGGACGTGTTTGAGTCTGTTGCGCAGCAGCAAGAGGATCAAAAGCCGATTGAGGATCTCGAAAAAGAGTTAGAAGCATTAACTGTATTGACTGAAGGTTCTGTCTCAGATCCTGTCAGAATGTATCTGAAAGAAATCGGAAGAATTCCGCTTCTGACCTTTGAGCAGGAAATTGATTTGGCAAAAAAAGTTGAAAAAGGCGACATGATGGCCAAACAAAAGCTGATCAACTCCAATTTGCGTTTGGTTGTTTCTATTGCAAAGAAATACATCGGTCGTGGTTTGACCTTGCTTGATCTAATTCAAGAAGGAAATCAAGGGTTAATCCGAGCAGTTGAAAAATATGATTGGCGCCGCGGTTACAAATTTTCAACTTATGCAACCTGGTGGATTCGTCAATCAGTAACTCGTGCTATTGCCGATCAGGCAAGAACGATTCGTATTCCCGTTCATATGGTTGAGAATATCAATCGTTTCCTTCGCTCACAGAGACGTCTCATGCAGGAACTTGGCCGTGAGCCAACCCCTGAAGAAGTTGCCAATGTGTTGGGAATTGAACCGGATAAAGCGCTTGAAATTATTAAAATTTCTCAAAATCCGGCAAGTCTTGAAGCACCTGTTGGTGATGAGGAAGACAGCAGGCTTGGTGATTTTATTCACGATGTCTCGGCACCGACGCTGTTTGATTCCGCATCAAGAGAATTACTCAAAGAGCAGGTTGACCAAGTACTCGGAACGTTGTCAGATCGCGAACGCCGTGTATTGAAAGAACGCTTTGGGCTTGATGATGGCCGGCCAAAGACTTTGGAAGAAGTTGGGCGAATGTTCCAAGTCACTCGTGAGCGAATCCGCCAAATTGAAGCAAAAGCGTTACGCAAACTCCGCCACCCTTCTCGTGGCAACAAGCTTCGGGATTACCTCGTTTAATTCTCGGGAATTATTTTTCAAGGAGGGTAAATCTTTGCACTCTTTTTCCGTTAATCAGGACATCTTCTAAAAACATTTCTTTCGGTCTTGCCCATAAAGAACCTTTTTTATAATCTCCAAAATCCTCAAGTTTTTCGTAGATTACCAATCCTTCTTTGGTCTCAGAATGCAATGCAATTCCAATAACTCGGACCAGAAGGTTTTTATAGTGTTTGTATGTCGCGCCAATTTTTATTTGTCCTTGCATAGCTTAATCATGGCAAAATAAACGAGGTAAGTAAAGGTATTTTAGAAGGCGCCTTTAGGACTTCCCAGTCCTGTTGGTCCATCATATTCTGTTCTTGCCTTGCAAAGATACGTTGGTGTGCAAGTTCCATTACTTCCTTTTGTTACATCGTGGAAATGGCTTGTTGCTAGTCCATAGAGAAATGCTCCTGCTTGTTTGTTGGAAGGCAACTGATCACTTGTTGCGAAAATACCAGCAATAAGCGGTGATGAAAGGCTCGTTCCGCCAATCTTAAACCACCCTTTTTTGCCATTGTACGTCACTGTATCGTATACAGCAGCACCTGATGTGGGATTTGCATCTGCTGCAACATCGGCAACGGTTCGTTTGCCACAACCGCTATCAGTTTGCCAACTTTGTTTGGTCTCATAATTGCTGCAGCCGCTTCCTCCATCTGTCCACGCAGATTCGGATGAATAAGCGCCGGTAGCAGTTAAGGTTAATTTTGTACCTCCAACTGCAATGACATAGCGAGAAGCTGCAGGATAACTTACCCCGTATCCGCTGTCACCGGAACTTGCAAAGACGCCAATACCCGGTTGATTGAAATGAGTATCATATTGTATCTCGGTTGAAACTTCATCCGAGCCGTATGAATTAGAAATGACGGTGGCACCAAGTGTTACTGCTGTATCAAAGGCCTTGAGTAAATCCACATTGCTTGCTGTTTTTGCTTCTATCAATAATATGCTGCAGTTATCACACATGGCATGAACTGCTTCAACATCAAGAGATATCTCAAGCGCCCATCCGGCATCTGTTTGTGGATAAGTCGTTCCACCGGTTTGGTTTACTTTTTTAAAACAGGGGACACTCGAGTTTGCGATTGAACCGGTACAGTTTGTAAGTTGCGCAAGATTAAAGGTGGTGCTGTACTTTTGTAAATCCAAAAGCATATTTGGTTGATCATAGGCATCAACGATGGCAACAACAGGAGTGCCTGTTGCTTTTCCGGTGACATTATATGCTTTGCGGAATTCTGCAGGACCAAAACCTGCAGGTTTGGTTGTTGTAAAGGGTACTGCGTCCTGATTAATAATTACATGGGCAAAGCAATGAGCAATCGTCGGATCTGCAAGTTTTGGACAAACAGCAAGATGGCGGGTATGTCTGTTTGCCTCTTGAGCAATATTGGGATCGATTGTTGGGATTTGCTGGAGAAGAGCAGTGGAAGAAGCAATTTGTGCGTAGACGAGTTTGGTTGCAAAAAAGATTCCAATTACAGCAAAAAGAATAAGCAGCAGTGCACGTCGTTTCATACCTAAGCTCAACAATAACAGCGTAGCAAACTAACCACAAGCTCGTCAATAAGCAAAAAGAGAGGCTGGATTTCTTATGGTGTTGATGATAAAATACCATTTACAGATATTCCGCATGATTTGTTTAATGGCTGATCAATTTAGTATCTGTATATTCCGCGATAGCTCAGCGGTAGAGCAGGAAGCTGTATGAAGTTTGCAGCCCTCTGCAGTAATGCAGGGAGGAGAAAATGGGGTGAACTCAGGGAAGCCGGATAAGGTAATCCTGAGCCAAGCTTAGCGAAAGGCATAAGAGTAGCTAGGAAGGTGCAGAGACTAAGAGTGAGGAGTCAAACCAATAAGCTCTAAATAGCGCCCCACATCCGATTCATTATATGAAGGATGATGAGATAGTCCACACTTCTGGAAACAGAAGATAAAAGTGTAACTTCAAGGTCCGAGGTTCGAATCCTCGTCGCGGAGCACGGATGGATTTTTAGCCCAATAATCCTCTAATTGGATTGTATTATCAGGCTGATTTGTAGGTTCGAACTCATACGAAGTTGTCGGTTCTTCTTGCGTTATTTCTTCAAGGAATCCATACTCGTTTTGCAAGTCCAGTGTGAGTGTTTGCTTGAATAATTTTAGGTTCGAGCCAACTGTTGCAACAATCTCTCTTTTTTCCTCTGGACTACCATGTTCAAATTTGTAACGAGCATGGATAGCAAACTCAAAATTTCTTTCAACAGTTTCTACCCACTGGTTTACTCGTTGTCCTTGATGAATTAGTTTTTCCTCAAGTTTTGTTTTCTCGGTTATAATTGCTGTTTTTTGTGATTTGAATTCATCATCTGACAATAATGAACCATCGGAGTTATTTGGAGAAATTTTTAGCTTCACCAAGTTATCGAGCCGTTTAACACAGTCGTTGTAAGCGTTCTGCAAAGAGTTTATTGTTGCTGTATGTGTTGAAACTTCTTCATCAGTTAGCTCGTTAAGATACTTGATTGCCCAATCCTTAAAGCGGGGAGAAATGCGTATCCGTTTTAGTACTTTGTCTACTTCGTTCTCTAAGTCTTTTGCTTTGACGCTTTTTTCTTTACAATCAGGTTTTATTTTCTTCGTACAATGATAGTAAATGTAATGAAGTACGGTTGGGTTTACCATGTTTGATGTCAATGTATTGCATTTGGGACAAGCATCTCTGCTAAGTGATGCAAATTTATGTTTGCAGCTCCCGCAAATAATTTGCCATTTTTCTTCACAGGTTATCATTGCGCCACAGTCGCAACGGATAATACCAGTGAGAGGGAAGTCATGTTTCCTCATGCGTTGCTTGCAGTTTCTTCCAAGTAAGAGTTGTACCTTATTAAATTCCTCCTCGGTAATCATTGGCTCATGCTCGCCTTTATGCCACTGTTTTATTCCGTCAGCATCTTTATATTCATACCAGCCATAGTAAAACGGGTCGCCAAATATAGTATAGAGTTGACTGCGCTTCATTGGTTTCCCTCCCGTGCTTTTTCTTCTAGGAGTTCTATATCCCCATGCGTCATTCAATTTACGAAGAATTTGCGGTACAGTATATGCACCTGTGTGCATCAATTCCCAACATTGTTTGATAAGATAAAATCGTTCAGGGTCATTGAGAATAGTTTTATTGCCTCGTTCTGCAAATCTATCCCACATATAACCTGGCTTTGTCCATGCAGAAGGAAACCAGCCCTTATCTGCTTTTGTACGAAGTCCTCGTTTGACATTCACACCTTTATCATCGGATTCTTTCTTGCTCATCATAAAGCACATTTGCAGCCAGCTTTTATCATCAGGTGTGTTTCTATATATTTTCATGGTTTTACGATTGCTTTGATTTGCTCTAAGTCCATCATATAAATTACTTTTCCACCATCTAAACTGTTGCGGGCAATGCGTGATTCATCCCAAACAATAATACCGTTTGCCTCGCCATGCTCAATTCTCCTCAGCATTTCATCAAACAATGGTCGTCCTGCTGTATGAGCACTCCTTGATTCTTTATACATATCAACGATATGAAATTTTTCTCTTTTTGCTAGTTCTTCCAGTTCTTTTTGTTGAGCAGGAAGGGATAGAATTTGTCTATCTTCTTGCTCAGAACTTTTTCTGCAATAAATGAAAAATTTTAGTTGTTGTAAGAAAGAATCATTATTCATAAATACTTAAATGCCCTCACTGGTGTCGTCAGAACGGTGAAGTCCTGTCCAATGAGGGCATTAAAAAACTCCACCGAGTATTCTGACGACAAATGTATTATACACCATTATTTTGATTATCTGCTGCCATTGTTGCCATATTTCCATTATCAGCAGACGAATCATTAGTTTTAGGCTCGTTTGTTGATGATTCATTTGTTGTGGCATCTGTGGCAGTAGAATTATCTTCGGTGGCAGCATCATTATCATTGCTCGTTTGAGTTTCAGGCTGTGTGGCAGCATCGGCAGTATTTGTATCAGTTGTTTGCTTGATTCTGGTTAAGTTAATGAGAGAGCCGGAATTACTTTCTGTATGTGAAGCGTTAATTCCCAAAGCAATAAGATTTGGTCGTATCACATGAATTTTTTTCCAAAGCCAGTTAGATGCTTTGGGAAATCCATGCTTTCCACCCATTTCAAGGTTTGCATTTAAGGCAAGCGTTTTCAGCAATTCGTGTAATTCTGAACTCGAACCTTCCCATACGTCTTTGTCTTTCATAAAATCTATAATGACTTGTGCGACTGCGGATGCTTCAATAGCTGCGTTATTTTGTCGTTGCACGTTTTCCGCAAATGCAGTTAAAAACATTTCCGCAGTATTGCCAATAGCAATAGCGGCAGCAGCAGCGTATTTACCATAATCTGCCATACGAGGTTTTTGTGTTAATTTAAGATTTGGAACAATTTGAAGTGCTTTTGATATTGCTGTAAAGATTGCTCCTAAAATATAAGGTTTCTCGCTGTTAAATCTTTTCCAAAAGTCTTCTTCATCCTCTCTTTTGTCATCAGGAATTCTTTGAAAACGAAGGATAAGCGTTCTGTCTAATAAATCTGGTTTTGTAGCAACATTATTGATGCCGGTAATACCCACAGCAACAATTTGACGAAAAATAATATCCTCTGCGTCTGTGTATAGCTTCCTTTTGGTAAATCCGACACCAGTAACTAAACGACATAAAACATCAGATAATTGTTCAGAAAGTGAAGATAAATTATCCAAGTATAAACAATAATTGTGGTTTGCTGCTAAGGCAAGTTCTGGTACATCACTCGGAGGTATTAACAATTCTGCATGGCTGGGGTCTATTAAACTGCGAGCAACACGCATAGCTGTGCTTTTTGCTGCTCCTTGGTCGCCAATATGCACAAGGATTGCTCTTGGAATGTCTGGAATAAATACAGTAATGAGGTAAGTAAGAAATAATAGTTGTTCCTTTTTCTCAAAAATGTTGATGTATTTTAAGATGTCTGCAAGATTACCACCCTTTACCGGAACAACTTGCGGAAGTTGGTGTTTGAATCTTTTGAACTTCACAGGACAATTTGTAGTTTCTGTCCAATCCTTATCGTTAATATGAATAACTGTCTTATCATTTCCTAAATCAACATATATCTCATTTTCAACTTTTGCAATCCTGTTATAGAGAGTAATTGAAGAATTTTCATGGTAAGCCTTGCCTTCTAAGATATTTGCGACAAGAGAAAAAATATCATTTGAAAAGCCTTTCCCACTTATTGCGTAATACATGCCGCTTAGCCACATACGATATTCTTTGCTTCTAATAGGGTAAGCAACCAAAGGTTTTTCAGGGAAAATAATAACAGGGTCTTTTTCTGAATCCAAATATACCTCACAACCGGAATCTAAAGTTAATTCAACCAACTTTTCCTCAAGCGGTTTTTTTTCTTTGGGGTTTTCTTCATCATCAGTATTTTTCGAAACGTAAGAAGTTGTATTGGTATCATTAAGAAGTTCTGGAAATTTCTTTGCTCCATCATACTTAACAAAGAAATCTGTTATATCTATTTTTTCTTCCGTTTTGCTTGGGTTTGGCAACGAAATAATAAATACGGAAATACCTGCATCTGAAAACATTTCAGCAGTTTTTTTAGCTCCTGCTTGTCCTGCTCCGTTTCTGTCGTTATCAAACGTAAGGGATATTTTTTTAATTCCTTTGAAAGCATCTATCCATCTTGCATCAAAAGACTGCGCACCTGCGGTTGAAGTAACAGCGTTGTAACCATTTTGGTCAAGCAACATTGCATCCCATTCTCCCTCACAAATAATAACCATTTCTGGATTTTGCTTTAAGACCTGCTCGTTAAATAATCTTTTTCTCCCACGTCCACGAATTGAAAACATGCCTTTTGAACGGCTAGGAAGCGTTGGGTCTGGTTTTAGCTTAAAATTGACACAATCTCCATTTGCGTCAAAAATAGGTATGACGATATTTCTTGTATCCCATCCTAGTTTGAATTTTTCGATTGTTGCATCATTTAATCCTCTATTATATAGATATTCTCTAATTGGTTTACAACTATCATCCAGTAGCCTTTTATGATTCCTATCAACTATTGCGGGGTCAATCGGTGGCAGTTCAGGCTCTTTTTCTTCGTCAATAAAAGTCTTTTCTTGAATAACTGCTCCCGAAATTCCAAATCTTCTTATCAAACCTCGCCAAGTTCCGCCTTGTCCACAATGAAAGCAATAAAAAAGACCTGTTGTTTTTTGAACATAGCATTTCTGGTTTTGATGCTGGCAGAACGGACAAAGAATCCGTAGTTCTTCACCACCGCTTTCTGGTTTATATGCAATGTTACTGCTTTGAAAAAACTGTTCGACATCTTTATAGTATGTAATTCCATTATTCATATTATTTTTTTGATTGCTCTTTTTTCTTGTTTTTCTCTAGTTGTTCTAACCAGTTTTTTGGCAGAGGGTGATATATGAGCTTTACAAGTCGCAATAGCTTTGTTGCGCCTTCTACGGCTTTCTGATATGACAATTCTTTGCCATGAACCTCTTTATAAATCTGTTGATATTCTTGAATAGCTTTTTTTGACAACATAGTTTTATCCGTTTGAATACAGTTGGGTTTTGATTGCTTTGAGTTGGTCAAAAAACTGGCGAGGTTCGATTCGAAGCTCTTTCTTCCAATACTTTTCAACCAACTCGTCAAGCTGGCTGTTACGGATAAAAATAAATTGTGCTTTGCGGGGATTCCCTCGGTCAATAGCTTCAAAAGGATAAAACAAAGAAATTGCAGTTACTAATGATAAGTCTGATGATACAAATTTGGAGGCGGATTTATTTGGTTCAGTAATAGTAATATTCATAAAACTGAAACCAGTATCTTACCTTACGAGGAGGTTAGGTCAAGGTTAGGGGAGGTAATGTTTTGAATCTGAGTTATAAAATGGGGTTAAGGTTTGGAATGAAATTTTATTCTGTATGCTCCTTGTCCTTCCGGTTTTCCTTCTGCGTCGTCTTCTTGTGTTGAGGGGATACTTATGTATTTATTAAGTGGAGATTTTTTTATTCTTTCTTCAATTTGACTAATTGTAGAACGCACATAACCTTCATCTTTATTACTTTTAAGTTCTGTAATTTTTACCCATCCTCCTTTTTTGTCGGTTAATTTCTTAAACAATGCTTTGCGTTCAGGACTATCAAATGCGATAGAACCATACACACCAAAAACATATTTATTGCCTTCCCAATGAAAATCATCACGCCATTCTGGTTTACCCCCTGTGGGTTTATCAGGGGTCTTCAATGCCTCGTACTGTTTAACAATCTCAAGAAGTCTTTGCGCTAAATAATCAAATGCCGGAGATAGCAAAGTTATATTTGTATTGGGGTCATCTGCTATTGCAGGATTATCATTTATCGTTTCTTGTCGTGAGAAAGAAGTTTGTCCGTTAGGCTGGTAAATTGTGCTGGGTTCTGTTACTTTCCTTGAAACTTCAATGATTTCTTTGTTGTGCAGATTCAGAAGGATATTCTGTTTACTGTCAGTGATGCCTACTTTCTCAATTTTGTGAAGCGGTATCTTGAATGTATTTTTACCAAGTAATCTTTGCTCATCTTGTAATGAGCTAACTACTATCTGATAAAATTTTCTTATTCTGCGTTCACCAAGAGTAGGCAACCACGCATCTATCTGATTTTTGTAATCGTCCTGATTCATAGTAATAGTAATTTATGTTGAGATTATACCACTGGAAGCTAAGGGCAGATAAACTTATGTGGCTTTTTCGCTGAACGAACCCATTTTATCAACGTCCACATCAACCGCAACAGGAGCAGCTACTTTATCGCCTTTGCGCATACGTTGTAATCGTTCCAATTCGTGCAGAGCTTTATACATTTTACTCTGGATGGTTGTTTCGTAACGAGAGTAGATATTGGTTATTTTTGTAATGTTGTCATCAGTAATGCGGGGGATGTAACCAACCATTTTTGCATCGGGGTCAGGGAGTCCTTGCCACTCCCATCTACTACCGACAACATGGGGCGGGTCGTAGATTGCTTTGAAGTATTCTTTTTCAGCTTTTGCAACCCTGTACAACTTTATGTAACTAACGCAAACTATCTCAGCCAGCATTTCTTCAACTGCTCCTTGTGGCTTGAGTTCTTTAACGAGAGTGTCAAATACATAGTCGTGCAGTTCTTGTTCATATTCTGTTATGCTTTCACGAAGAATAGCGTGTTTTTGTGCATTATACTTAGATTTTTCTTTGCCTTCTTCCGTTGCGATACCACCCTTTTGAGCATTTTCTTCGTTTGCTTGTTGTTGTGCGTCAGATACCATATTTAGCTTCCATCTGGTTATATAATACATCAAAAAAGGAGCAGGTCAAGTAAACTGAGGATTTCTAAGGATTTTTGATTATATTATCTCTGATGCTGCAATTTTCAGAGCTTGCAGTATCTTGAATACTGTATAAATTGGCGGGTTACTTTCTCCTCTTTCAATTCTACCCATGTAGCTCCGTTCTATATCCGCTTTCTGAGCCAATTTCTCTTGGGAGATATTTTGTTTCTTCCTGGCTTCTTGAATTTTTTGTCCAAAGCCTTCCAGATATTTCTTCTTTACCTTATTCATAAACACTTAAATGGTAAAGAGCATGTACACTTGTAGTCTACGCCCGCAGCGTGTACAATTATTCAGTAAATCTTAAAATAGCCTCAAGTTTCTACAACCTGTAGTATTGATTTTGTGAGCTTGATGTGATAAACTATGTAGACCTAAAGGAACTCTATGTTTATATAGCATAAGAGTTTTTTTATGATATGAATAAGAAAATTACTATACCAACTGCAATCGTCATACTCTTAGTAGTAATTGGCGGTGCTTACTTCATTTTCTCCAATAGAATTTCAGTAGATAAGCAAGGTGGAGTTACTCTAAAGAAAGACGATATAGTTACACAGGAAACCTCTTACGTAAAAGACGGAAATCTTTTTAAGTTTACAAAAAATCGTATTACCAAAACAGCAACTTTTGACATGGTGTATACCTTGGCTGATAAAGATGAATTTTCTGATTTTATGGGGACTAAGGTAACAACCGCTCCGTTTTTAATCAATCTCCTCTGTGGAACACTCAATCAATCATTCTTTGACCCAGCAGCATTAAAAGCAGCAATGGCATCAAGTAGTGCCGATACTAGCAAAGCAGGTAGCGTTACAGACGATAATCAATTTAAGAATGCCCTTACAGGGTATAAAGTAACTGATTTCAGCCTTGATTTTAAGGATAAAGCAGGACAGATTGCTACTTGCCAATCAAGCCAAAAGGGATTTGAGAATATAAAATTTACAGTAGTGCGTGATTATTCAGCTTACAACTCCTTCCTTGGACAAAAGATAGGAGTTGTACAAAAATAGCTCAAATAAGAGCGTAAAGAAAGTGAATATATGAGTTATTTAATTTTATTAGCAGTGTTTGGATTAATTGTAGGAGCAATCGCAAAAAGTAAAGGACGTTCTTTTGGGTTGTGGTTTATTTATGGAGCATTACTTTTTTTAATAGCATTTATTCATGTTATTGTTATCAAAACACAAACAGGCAAGAAATGTCCAAAATGTTTATCTAAAGTTGATGAAGATGCACAGGTATGTAAATTTTGTAGGTATCATTTTACAGATAAGGACTTTAAAACAGTTAATCTAAAAAAAGAAAAAGACCAAATACATAATAATAAAATGGTTATTGTACTTATTATCATTGGTATTATTTTTTATGTATTGGTGCAGTTAATTACACATGGATATTAACCTGTTGTATTAATTCTAAGAAATAGAATAGTATAGTAGGGAGGGGGGTGAATTTATGAAAAAATGTAAAAGTTGTAAAACTGAAATAGATTCAAAGGCAACTAAATGCCCACACTGCCAAACAGATCAACGTAATTGGTTCAGAAAGCATCCTATTCTAACTGTGATATTAGCTTTGATTGTCATTGGTATTATCGGTAGTGCAGCAGGTGGTAGTAAGACGTCAACTACCAGCAATAGTAGCCCAGCAACTAGCACGTCTAGCAACACCGATTCAACAGCAACAAGTGTAACCAAAGTGCCAGAAGTACCAGCCGAATATACATCTGCTCTTAATAAAGCTACTCTGTATGCTACTACTATGAGTATGTCTAAGAAAGGTGTGTATGACCAGCTAGTTTCACCCGCTGGCGAAAAGTTCTCGGCAGCCGCTGCACAGTATGCAGTAGATAATGTAAAAGCAGATTGGAATGCAAATGCCCTAGCTAAAGCAAAGACTTATCAAAGTACCATGAGTATGTCACCATCAGCTATTCATGACCAATTAACATCTGATGCTGGTGAAAAATTCACGCAAGCAGAGGCAGATTATGCTATTCAACACCTTAATAAGTAGTGATAGTGAGAGGAAGTTATCTTTTTTACGACTGGATAGAATTATTTTCTGTCCAGTATAAAGCAGATAAATAATCCAATGCTATAATTGTCTTGCATGAATAAGACAGTAAATAGTCCACTTCCATATAATTGTGCTGCAACAGGTTTCACAGAAGACCAAATTCTTGAAGGGGAGCGGAACAATTTAGAATTTGTTAAAGCTATTGCTAACGAATTGGAATCAGAAATTCAGGAGGAAGAATACTTACCAAGAAGGGCGTTTCTAAATGCACAGCCACATAAAATTATTACAGTCTTAGTCCAAAATGCCTATGATTCCATACAAAGAGCAGATAGATATTTAACACCAAGCATTGAAATTCGTATTGAAAAAAATGACTGTAAATTTACCCTTTCTGTTAAAGATAATGGCACAGGATTTACTACTAACAATAGCCAATATGACGGTTGTGTGCCCTTTGGAGGGCATGGTTCAGGGTTAGATGCGGTAGAAAACTTAGTAAACAGTGTTAATGGAAATTTGACCCATGAGAACAATACAATAGGAGCTACAGTTAGTATAGAAATTCCTATAATATAAAAAATACTTTTGCTTACTTATGAAAATGTGAAGGAATTACTTTTTTTGCGGGAATACCATACTTTTCTACAAATTGTGTAACCTCTTGTTTGAATTTCTCAGATTCAAATGGAGAAATAATAATGTATTCAATAACCTCGTTCCAGTCCAACGGAAACTCTATTGCTCCTTGTGCAGTATCTCCTGAAATAACTGCTCGGAATTCTTTTTCAAAATCAAAGTCTGTATCTTTATGTACTATTAAATCGTACATATTATTTTCTGCTTGCCTGTTGCCGTATTCTATCGTTCCAGCACCGACAACATATTGAGCATTTTTATCAAAAGCGTTACGCAGTTTTGCAAAATTTGTTTGGATTGCAACTCCTTTATCTTTAGCATGGCTTTTCCACATTGTCAGGGACTCATCTTCACTTAAATAAAAAGGGCAGACATAAACATATTTTGCTCCTTCTTGTGAAGCAAAAACCCTCATGGTTTGCATATCTTTCTCTCCAAAACTCTTGGGAGGGTTTAAGGAGGCAGCAGCTAAAGCAGCTTCTCTTGGTTCGCCTTTGCGTAATTTTTCAATACTTGGGAAATACAAATACTTTTTTTCAATCAATGGTATAAACCATTTGTATGCCATATATTTTGTGAGCTTTGCGTTTTGATTTTCTGGCTCATTGAAAGCGGGGTGGGAATTATACATGGCTTACGCATTATAAAGCATATTCATGTCATTGGATATTAGGATTTTACTGTTATCTCATTAACAAAAAAGTTATGATTAAAACATGACTCCTTATCCCACTCCAATACTGCCTAAAATAGATGCAGTCGTCTTGTATAAGACAATTTTTATAGAAATGCTGGCACTATGGAAATTATGGATAATAATTGGTCTAGTTATGTTGGTGCGGGGAGCGATTTATGTCTATCAATACCAAAGGCTTTCCAGAGCAGGTATGTTGGAAATAGATAAAATGACAGGTGGTGAATTTGAGGAGCGATTGGCAATACTATTTAGAAATTTAGGATATAACGTGGAGAGAACAGGCAGAGTTGGTGATTATGGAGTTGATTTGGTAATTGAAAAAAATGGAATAAGAACAGCAGTACAAGCAAAGTGCTACAAAACAGGTAAAGTTCATCCTGACGCTGTACAACAGGTGTATGCAGGTAAGAATAGATATTCTTGTACTGATGCAATCGTTGTTTCCAATAAAAATTATACAACTGAGGCATGGAGGCTTGCAAAATCAGATAATGTGAAGTTGTGGAGCAGGAACTATTTAGTAAAAGTTCTCCTTACGGAAAAATCTGTCAGACAATGAAAATTTCAGTTATTGCTCATCCTAATGCCAAAAAGCAAAGAATAGAAAAGGATTTATTAGATACTTTGCATGTCTATGTGCATGAACCACCACTTGAGGGAAAAGCAAACAAAGCGGTTCTTGAAGCGTTAGTTACATATTTTCATACAAAAAGAGGTAATGTCATTCTATTATCAGGAGAAAAATCTAAGAACAAACTTTTTGAAATTATTGGGGTGTAGCTCAAATTGAAGCAAATTGTTGAAGATAATTTTCCCGAATAGCGTACAGCCCTCGGAGCAAAATTATATCTAGAACATTTTAGATACCCCAAAAGCATCTTATTATAACATTATGCAACTTTGTTATAATTAATCAGATGCCAAACGTAAGCGGTAAATCTAAATACAGCAATTGGCCGCCTACTCGAGCCGCTAATTTAGCTGGTATTATTGCGCCAGTTGTTTTTGTCACACTCTTTACTATTGAGGGTTGGTTGCGAGCTGGATATAACCCTATGAGTATGTTTGTGAGTGAACTGTCACTTGGTTCATGGGGTTGGATGCAGATTGCAAATTTTCTTATAACTGGTACATTAATATTTTTATTCGGTCGTGGGGTTGCTAAACAATTTACAACTGGGAAGGCAGCTAAAGTCGGTACTGTATGTCTACAGATTATCGGTCTGAGCCTTATAGCATCAGGACCATTTATTACCGACCCCTCAGTCATGTTTAACCAAACAAGTATTCATGGTATTATTCATGGTATCTTCGGGGCAATTGTGTTTTCACTCATGCCTGTCACGTGCTTTGTCTTCTTTCTGCGTTTTCGCCGTGATACATCATGGCGAGTGTTCGCGTGGTGGACGCTTGCCATTGGAGTGTTTCTGGTCATTGGAATCGGGTTCTTGAAAGTCAGTCAATTTCCACAGAGTAATCTATTTGCATGGAAAGGCTTAATTCAACGGGTCATTCTTATGTCGTATATGGCGTGGCTATTCGTTTTTGCCACACAATTATTCAGGAGTGTTCGCTCAAATTTACAAACTGACAACTAAAGACTTCTCTTGTAATTTCTTAATTTCTTCCCACCTTTGTCTTAATTCCCCAATGTAGCGAATGTCTTGAAAAGTCCTTATAATACCCTCGAAATCTATAGTTATACTAATTTGCGGCTGGGGGAGCATCTCATTTTAGCCTCAGTTTTGCTGCACCTTAGTTGGGATTCGGATCTATGTGGAGTATTTTAGTGGACAACGGGTTCACATGATTCGCGGTAATTTCAAAGACTTTTATTATATTCTGTAAGCTGCTTCAAGTATTTTTGTGTAAAAACAGTAATACCTGCAGTATTTAAGTGATCTATATTGCTATAAAGGTGAGTGTCTGTTACTGTTTGTGAATAATCATAATATGGTATCCCTTGCTTTTCTTTATAGTGTTCCAAAAGTAATTTTAAATTGTCCATGCCTGGATAATTTTTAATTAATGTCGGAGGTATAATAAAAATGAGTTTTACATGATTTTTATGGCATAGAAATATCAAATCATTGAGTATCTGCGTATAATGATCAAATGTTTTCTCTTGAGGGATAGTAGGATAAAGCATAGATAATCTTTCATTATCAAGTGTGGCATTAGGTTTATAAATGGTTGTATCAGGCAGGTTAGGACGAGGGTATTTAATAAACCATTTCAGTGACATATAGGCCTTAAAATAACTTAACTGAGTCGCAAAACTAATGTGATTTTGAATCAAAAGTGTTTCTAAAGGGAAATCTACCTCACCATATAAAGGGAGTACATTATAGTTTTCATTATCCAGGTCTGTATAGAATACTTGGGGATCAATAAAGTAAATAACGGTGTTTGTTCTGTTTCTCTTATTCAAAAAGTATTGCAAATATATTTTTTCCATGAGTGGTCCAGCATTCGGTTGAGAAAGGTTAAAAAAATGTTCTCCCAATATTTTTTCTACAATATGTTGATTAGAAAACCTCGTAAAATTTTGTGAGTGAGAGGTTCCTAAGATAATAAAATGGTATGTTTGATTATGAGGAATAGTAAAAACATCATAATCGGTTTGCCAATGTTTTTGGACAAAAAATATATGAATCGCAAAAAGCATAAAGAAAAAAATTCCAATATTGATAACTGATAATAAGATAATGTTTCGATAAAATCGTACCATATTAAAATGAATAATAGATAAATGATGTATTGCCAAATTCACCAGCTAAGATAATGATCCAAAATAACAATGAATAGATAGCCCATCGGATAACTAGCGGCGTGCTGTTAAATTGCACTATTACCTTATTTGCATGAATTTGTATGAATTCAACCATGATAATAAAAAGAATAACAATAATAAATTCAGGTTTACTTTGTCTTAGGAAAATTGATGTGATAGCATTCCCCATTGTTATATGAGAGGGTGAGAAGATAGTGCTGATGATTTGGAACGCGTCACCTGTTGATTGTGCTCGGAAAAAAATCCATCCAATACAGATACAGAAAAAAGTGAAAGGAATAGAGATATAATTTGGGAATCGTAAATGTTTCAGCTGTTCTATACTTGATTTAATATGGTTGAGTGAAAGGTATGCTCCATTGAGCCCGCCCCACACTGCATAATGCCAGGCAGCTCCATGCCATAAGCCACAGAGAAAAAAAGTGATAAATAAGTTTCTTATCGTTTGAAGACGTGATCCCCGATTGCCTCCAAGAGGAATATAGACATAGTCACGAAACCAAAGAGATAAGGTAATATTCCATCTTCTCCAAAAATCTTGTACAGACGTAGAGCTGTATGGGTTATTAAAATTTAATTCGAGACGATAGCCAAATACTGCCGCAGCTCCACGTGCGATATCAATATATCCTGAGAAGTCATAATATATCTGGAAGGCAAATAACACAGTTGCCACAATTAACGATATGCTGTTGTAACCTGCCGGATGCGCAAAAACAGGATCAACAAAGATAGCAATCCTGTCTGCTACCGCGACTTTCTTTAGCATTCCCCAAAGCATCAATCGAATACCATTTCTGGCATGTGCATAGTCAAATATAACTATTTTAGAAAACTGTTGTAATAACTGTTGCGGTCGTTCAATTGGACCTGATGCAATTTGCGGAAAAAACAGAACAAATAAAGCATATTTGAGAATGTTTTTTTCCGGTTTATACCTCTTTTTATATACTTCAATCACATAACTCATACCTTGAAATGTGTGGAACGATAATCCTAAAGGTAGTCCAATAGTTACCACAAGAGGATTTATCTGTATGCCAAAAAAAGAAGCAAGCAGTGATACATTTTGATTAACGAAATTAAAATATTTAAAAAAAACAAGGAGTCCAATATTTGTCAGAAGACTGATGAAAAGAATCGTTGCTCTCTTTTTCCCTTTCGCTTTGGTTATCACACGAGCTGCAATATAGTCTATAAGAATCGACAAAAAGATCACTGCGATATACAATGGAGTACCCATAAGGTAAAAAACGCAACTTGCAATTAACAGGAAGACGAGACGAAATCTTAGTGGTAGGGAGAAGTAAAAAATTACGGTTATAGGGAAAAAAATTAGAAATTGAAGAGAGTTAAAGAGCATAACTGAGATATATTATATATAAGCCTCCTGACTTTCTCATTAGCTTTATTCTTCTTCCGGGTTTTCAAAAGTTTTATCTACATCGGTTTCTGCTGTTAGGTCAATGAGCTGAGCTATTGCTTGATCGATATAATTAGGATCGTCTATTGTACTTAGCATAAAAGAATGTATTCGCATGAGCGTGTCACCCTCAGCACCAGCTTTACTCGCCTCATCGTATAATTCTTTAAATCGTTGCATCTGTCTATAATCATAGAAGCTATAAGCTTGTTCAATGGGAGGTCGTAGTATTCCATGATGATAATTTATTGTATTCTCTGCTTGGCTAATTTCTCTACTTCGCAAAACCAGTGGTAGAAGTTGTCTAGTGAATTCAGTGAGAGCAGCTTCCTTCTCTGGATCGCTAAGATCAGCAAGAATTTCTTCGAAATATGTCCGTAGTCTCGTATCATCTTCATTCTCTAATTCTTTCCGAAATTCAGGAATTCTTTCTTTGACCGCATCGATTGCTTCTTCCAAAGTTAATTCAGTAGCAATCTTTCTCAGTGTCCCATAAATCTCTTCTTTTGTATTCTCGCTAAACTGCTCATAGTGCCTATATAATTGTTTAGTTTGTTCTTTTGCTATCCCTTCCTCATTTCTTACAGCCCTCAGTTGACACATGATAAACTCTTTTGCTATATTGCCACCTGCTGCATTGGTTAGATCAAAACGCGGTGCTCGTATGCTGTAATAGTTCAGAAGCTTAACGGCTGTAACTAGTTGTTCAGTCGTTCCAGATTGGCAACATTCATAGATTCCTTGATGCACAAGTAGCGCTATTACTTCTTGAGCATAGGCAAGATAGGCAGGATCACTGAGTTCATGGTCGCTTCTTCTCGCAATGTCATCCACTATTGTTTCTCCAGCAATCGGTTCGGAAGTATCTCCTGATTTTTGTTTGTGCATAACAGTAGCTATGGTTTCAGCGAGAGCATCGGGGTGATCTTCCAATGCCACTTCAAGTTGTCGTTTCTCACTTTGTGTATGGAGGCTTTTCAGCAGCGTGCCTACTTGATCTTTAGCACGTTCAGCAAACACTTGTCGTACTGCCTCTCGACCGAAGTCTTCATCTTTAAGCTCTGTGTGTGTATAGAACCCTCTTGGATCTTCATAATATCTTGCGACTTCAGCCGTCGTTCTCCTATTTACGAGTTCACTAATTTCAATTTGGAAATCATGATTTGTCTCATATAGACGAAAATCCCCGTTCTTAAGCCGCGGATCTTGTGATAGATTGTCTGGTTCACCATGAGGAATTTCTGAATCCATGGACATATCTACAGTAGTATACTTGTAGTCTAACAATAATTGCAATAATTGAATTTTTGTATTCTCAAAGATTGTGAGAAACCCGATAGGTGATAATATCTTTGATGGAAATAATCCTCATTTGAAATTCATTTGCAATTTTAATAAGCTCTGGTAACCTTGCCATTGTTCCATCATCGTTCATAATTTCAACAAGTACTCCTGCTGGTTCAAATCCCGCTAACCGTGCTAAATCAACTGCGGCTTCTGTATGTCCTGGTCTTTCTATTACCCCTCCCTCCCTAGCTATTAAAGGGAATATATGCCCGGGTCGACCTAAATCCTCAGCCTGAGTGTCAGCATGTATAAGGGATTGTATTGTTTTTGCCCGGTCAAAAGCTGAAATTCCCGTTGTACATCCGTCACCTAATAAATCTACAGAAACAGTAAATTTTGTTTTGTGAAATGCGGTATTTTGGCCTTGTTTTACCATAAGAGGAAGATTTAATGCTTTACATCGTGTCTCTATCAAAGGTGCACAAATAAGACCTCTTCCATACTTTGTCATAAAATTAATCATATCCGGAGTAGTATTTTTTGCTGCAGTTACAAAATCGCCTTCATTTTCACGATCTTCATCGTCAACTACGATAATTAATTTCCCTTTTTTTATTTCGTCGAGCGCTTCCGGTATTGAAGAAAGTATTTTTTTCATAGGTAATTCCTGAATGAACGAAGTGTACCAAAGAAAGCTTGACAATGCAAAAATAATTCCGCAAACCTTAGTTGAACGGATTGATACGGCAATTAAAGGCCAAAGTAAAACAGCTCCACAAGCACTTACTAAATTGCTATAATCTCTTTAATGAAAAAAAGCTCACCACAATTGCTACAACGCAAACAACGGCTGGATCATATAGCGCTTGATGTGGAATTTCTTCTTATCAGTGTTATTCAAGGAGTAGCCCTTGTCACGCTTGCTACCTCCGCAGTAGGTCCGATGACCTCGATGCAAATACAGACCTGGCCTTATATAGTAGTAGCATTTCTTTTTATCCTTATCTTTTGGTCAGGAGCAATTATACATGCAGTAAGTTTTATTGACTGGCCGATTGATCTTGTCCATAGCTTTCTATACTTTCTTGCAAGTATTATTGAAATTATCGCAATTACCAACCTCACGCATCCGCTGTTATGGTTCTTTTTTGTTTTTCTTTTTCAAATTGTTGCTTTAGCGTTATATTGGTATGACTTGCGCATGATTAAACAGCGGGAAGGTAATTTTTCGGGCACTCGAGAAGGGAAGTCATTGTACAGGCATATCCATACTGAACAAAAAAGGGAATTGCAACAATATATCCCGGCATCATCTCTTTTATTTCTTGGCTCATTCTTAGCAATTTATTTTGCGCCAAGTGTGTTTATTCAAAAAGGGTATCATGAAATACTTATTAGCCTACAGTTTATTTTTGCTTTGGCTTTTCTTTTTAGGGAAGTGAAGACTTTCAAAAAACGTTCTGATTTGCTGCTTCAGTTATAGCTGTTAGCGAAGAATCATACATTTGCAAAAGCTGTTTTTTTTATTACACTAACAGTATGGCAAATCTTAGACAGCTTACTGATCCAACGCTCACGATTATTTTTGCTGTATCACCCACAGGTTTGGGTCACTTGCGGGTAACGGATGCGCTTTATCACGGCTTACCCAGCAACGCTTCTCCTGTGCTTCTGGGCGCACAAGATCCATCAGTAAGTGCGATGTACCGGTTTGTGAGTATACATCCGCTAACCCGTAAAATGATGGAGCTTGTGGAAGTACAGCCTTTGGACAAACCCTTTGCCTATTTCGGTAGGCTATTTATGCGTTCACAAACAACGCTACTGTATCAACAGTTAAAAACAATACTGGATGAACGATTAATCGTTCCTCGTACAGTGCTTTTAATTGCACCGCATTCGACGTTGGGACATCAGCTCGGTGCAATTAAAGAAAAATTAGCAAAAGAATTAGGAATAACTCTCCTCCTTGTGGTGCAGGTAACCGATGATAGCCCGCAGCCTATCTGGTATATTTATGACGCGGATACCATTGTTGTACCCAGTCACCATACGAAAGAACGTCTTATTTCCTATGCGAGAAAAGCCAAACTTCCCAAGGTTCCCCTAATCGTGTCAGCATATCCTATCAGCCCTCTTCTGACGCAAGGATTATCTGAGGATGCACGGATGCAACGGTTTGATCAAGTAGATCCAGCCAGTTCTATCAAAATCCACCTGTCTGTTCCTGTTTCCGGTGCAGCGGTTGGAACAATTCATCTACTGGATTATATTAAAGCATTGCACAAGCAATCTGATCGGTTTTTCTTCCACGTCACATCACGAGAAGCAGGATATACTGCATCGTTTATCTCTGCGATGTCGCAACTATCTTTTGTAAAGCTTTACACCTCGCCTTTTGATAGGACAACGGTGGACAATTATGAACGAGTATTTAAAGATTCAACGATTTCGCTTGAAATTACCAAACCCAGTGAGCAAGCATTTAAAGCGCTCGCGACTCCCAAACAACGCGGCGGTGTTATTATGTTATTCGCAAGTCCCGTCGGAGGGCAAGAATATGATAATCTCCATTTCCTTCGCAATCATGGGTTGATGCCCGGTAAAGAAGAAACGAGTGCGTTATGGCAACTTGCCCGGAACCAGGAACCTGTCCCTTCCGATATTTTCCAAAAAGCCCGTCACTGGCGCGGCCTTCGCTTGCCTGCCGATTCCAACGATGCGGCGGCCTTTACTACGTGGGGACTTCAACAGAACCTTTTTTCTACTATGATGCGCTTTGTTAATGCACATCCACAAGTAGAAACACAATCAAATGGCGTTGAACAATTTTGGCAGCATGTTGTCCAGCTGCTGGAGGAAAAGAAAAATTTATAATTGTAATATGTCCAATATAAACATCACAAAGCTCGCTTTTCGTTTTGTCCTCATTATTGGCATCCTGAGTTTTTTTGCAGATATGACGTATGAAGGCGCACGCAGTATTAATGGCGCATTTCTTGGATCAATGGGTGCAAGCGGCACAGTTGTCGGTCTTGTTGCCGGAGTTGGAGAACTAATTGGCTATGGGTTTCGTTCGCTGACAGGATTTTTTGCAGATCGAACTCATAAATACTGGGCATTTGCATTTATTGGGTATGCAATCAATCTTTTTGCCGTTCCGGCACTCGCACTGGCAGGAAATTGGCCTGTCGCGGCGGCTCTGATGATTGCAGAAAGGACAGGACGCGCAATACGCAAGCCGTCTATGGAAGCGATGCTCTCCTATGCAGGCAAAACTCTGGGTAATGGATGGGTGTTTGGACTCCATGAAGCGCTTGATCAAATAGGGGCCACAATTGGTCCGCTTATTGTTTCAGGGGTCCTCTTTCTTCATGGAGGGTATAAAAACGGTTACGCGGTGTTGTTTATTGCTGCGGTATTGAGTTTTTTGGTGTTGATCGTAGCCCGAATATTATATCCTAGGCCGCATGAATTAGAAGAGAGACAAGCCCACGGTATCGAGACGAAAGGATTTTCAAAAGCCTTTTGGCTTTATTGTCTGGCAGGTGCTTTTATCGCAGCAGGGTTTGTCGATTTTTCGTTGGTTGCATTTCATTTTCAGAAAACTGCCATTATTTCACCTCAGATCATCCCTCTTTTTTATTCTCTCGCAATGGCCATTGGAGCAATAACTGCTCTCATTTTTGGAAAACTTTATGATAAAAAAGGGATAATAATTGTTCTTATCGCTTTTTTCTTTTCTGCCTTTTTTGCTCCGTTTGTCTTTTTAGGTACATTTTGGCCGGCTCTTTTGGGAATGATTTTGTGGGGGCTTGGCATGGGGGTTCAAGAATCAATGCTGAAAGCAATTATTACTCCTGTTATTGCTGTTGGTAAAAGAAGTACTGCTTTTGGATTATTCGACACGGTTTTTGGGGTGAGCTGGTTTGCCGGGAGCGCTGCAATGGGGTTTCTCTACGATAAATCGATAGTTGCGCTCGTTGTTTTATCCGTTGTTTTGCAGCTGCTTGCATTGCCCGTCTTTCTCAGAGTAAAAAGTAGCAAAATATAATCTTTAAAAATTTGCTTAACCAGGGAGGATGAAAAAATGAAAAAAGAGTTTAAAAATCCTGAAGAATACAAAGAAGGAGATATTATTGTTTCTGCAAAGGAGATTGATACGCGGTTGGATGAACTTGCTTCGCAACTTGTGAAAGAATATAAAGGCAAAAAGCTCTTACTCGTTGGACTTTTAACCGGCGCTGCATGGTTGACAGTGGATCTTCTTGAACGTTTCCATAACCTTGGCATAACTGATGCACAACTCACTTTTATGAAAGTGAGCAGCTATCGAAATGGTGATACTGCAGCGTTTGAACCGCGCATCGAATATGATATGTTGCTTAACCCGAAAGGACGAAACGTGTTGCTTGTTGATGATATCGCTGATACCGGAAAGACACTGTCCGCGGTGAGCGCTCTCTTAAAAAGCAAAGACATCGCAACGGTAAAATCATTGGTGCTTGTGGACAAACCATCCCGTCGGGAAATTGTCTATACGCCGGATTATGTTGGCTTTGAAATTCCCAATGTATGGGTGCAAGGCCGGGGGATGGATTCTGATGGCTTTGGCCGCGGCGACCCCAACATCCGTAAAGGCCCGTATCATTATTAGATTCGGTTTAGAAGAATCTCCATGGTAAAATAAAAAGGTGAGAAAAATTTTTTTATCGGCAATCGTTATCATCAGTTTTATAACATATGCTGTATTTCTGCGTCCAAAAAATGATACACAGACCCCTGTCATCGCGCCAACCACGATTGGAAAAAGTAAAATAAGTTTTCCACCCACGGCGGCTCCTGTTCCTCCAACTCCAACTGTTCAGGCATCACAACCAACTACTTTGGTGCAGCCTACAGTAACTCCGCAGCCGGTTATCCCAACTGCCATACCACAGCCACGAGGACAGTTTAAAGATGGTACCTATGCAGGTTCGGTTGCGGACGCTTTCTATGGTCCGATTCAGGTGCAAGTAACAGTTTCGGGAGGAAGAATTACCAAAGTGCAATTTTTGCAGTCTCCCAACGATCGGAGCACGTCAATTGAAATTAATCAACAGGCAGATCCCATGCTCGCCCAAGAGGCAATTGAGACGCAATCGGCTACGGTCGATATCATTTCCGGTGCGACCCAAACGAGTCAGGCATTTAACGAGTCTATGCAATCGGCAGTGTCACAGGCAAAGAGTTAAAAAGAAATTAAGTTAATCTTAAGCATGATAGGATGAAATAGAACTATGAAATTCGTTGATAATTTTTTGGACACAATCACCATGTACCGGTTGGTACTTTATTATTTATTATTACTCCTGGGTGCTGCCTTTATTTATTGCGTTGTGGGCATATTGCATTTTAATCCATTGCTTTTAGTGTTTTCCGCGGTTTTTTTAGTTGCTGTTTGTTGGACGGCAAATAAGGTATTCTCAAAGGCTTTTGGAGCGCCTACCAATGTCGAATCAGCCTACATTTCCGCTTTGATCCTTGCTCTTATCCTCACGCCTGCGCAGTCGCTGACCGATGTGATGTTTCTTTTTTGGGCAGGAGTTCTCGCGATGGCTTCCAAATATATTCTGGCAATTGGCAAAAAACACATCTTCAATCCTGTTGCTATTGCTGTCACCGTCACGGCGTTTGCCGGCGTTGGTTCTGCCAGCTGGTGGGTAGGGACAATATGTATGCTGCCGTTTGCGTTACTGGGGTTAGTAATTGTTCGAAAGTTAAGGCGATATGATCTGGTATTTTATTTTTTTATTGCCGCTTTTGCTGCGATTGGCATCTTTACGATGATACAGGGACATGATTTGTTTGTCGCACTGAAAGCAACTGTTGTTGCATCATCCATCTTCTTTTTTGGTTTTGTCATGCTTACTGAACCATTGACAACGCCTCCGACAAAAAAATTACAAGCAATCTATGGAGCGATAGTTGGGGTTTTGTTTGCTCCACAGCTTCATATAGGGTCGTTTTATACAACACCTGAGATGGCACTGGCAATTGGTAATGTTTTTTCCTATATTGTCAGTCCCAAGACCAAAATCGTGGCGACTCTTTTGGAAAAGCATCAAATCAGCTCGGATATTTTTGATTTCGGTTTTGCTCATGGCTTTGCCGAAGGCAAACAGTTTGCTTTTGCGCCCGGGCAATATATGGAATGGACGCTCTCACATCCACGAACGGATAGCAGGGGCAACAGGCGCTTCTTTACCATTGCATCCTCTCCGACAGAAAAGATATTGCGGTTGGGTATTCGTTTTTACCCAAACGGCAGTAGCTTTAAAAAAGCTCTGCTCGCGCTGCAGCCACCTATTAAACTTGTCGGCGGGCAGATTGGTGGCGATTTTACGTTACCCAATGATAAAAATCAAAAATTGGTTTTTATTGCCGGTGGGATAGGAGTGACGCCATTTCGTAGCATGATGAAATTCTTGGTTGACACTAATGATCGGAGGCAGATAGTGATGTTCTATGTAAACAAACAGGCTTCGGAAATCGCGTATGTTGATGTGTTCAACCAAGCACAACAGCAACTAGGAATTAAAATGATCTATACCCTTACTGACCAGGCAACAGTGCCAGCGAATTGGCAGGGAAAAGTCGGAAGAATTGACCAGAATTTGATCCAGCAGGAAGTATCGGATTTCAAAGAACGGACTTTTTATCTCTCAGGTCCGCATGCGATGGTAGTTGCGTATGAAGAAATACTGCGGAGTATGGGAGTTTCCGAGAGACACATTAAAAAAGATTTCTTCCCGGGCCTTGTTTGAATTTCTATTTCGCTACATAGCTGGTGAATTCTTCGGCACAGCTATTGCCTGAGCAGGCAACGCAGCTATAGGTAGCATGACTTACAATGGCGTCATGATGAATCGGGTCATTTATCCACCAATTAAATGCCCCTTGATCGGAATTCATGGAGATAATATTTTCCGTGTTCCAATAGGGGAGATTAAGTGCTTTTAAGCCAGCATGCATAGTGCTGGAGGCAACTTCTCCTGCTACTTGCGGCGCGCGCTGCTGTGCCAAACTGCACGTCTTCGTATCTTCCTGAAAAGCAGGTAAGCCAAGGGACGCGCGATAGGAATTTACCATGCCAAATATATCAGATGCATTGAGTCCTCCCGGATTTGCTTGTGGTGCAGGTGAATAATTTGTAGGAATAGTGGTTACTGGGGTGGTTGGTTGCGGAGTTGGTGTGGAGGTAGGTTCTTGTGTCTCAAGTTCCGTTTGGGCTGCTTGAATATCAATAGTTGGGGTGGTTTGCGGAATAGAATCATCGGCTGTTGGCATTTCAGCAAGCGTTGGAGTAAGGACAATTGCTTCCAATGGTTTTTTCTTATTGTCCTTGCTGATCATCAGCTTGGCATGAGTTGTAAAAGAAATCAATGCTGTGGGTTCAGGCAGAGGATGGGTAAAGGTAAGTGGAGCAGAGAAGGTAAGTCCTGGATAGTTATACTGTTTTGGCGGAGTAAAAGTATTGGCCTGAGCCACATTCGCGCCAAAAAAAAATACGCTGGCAGCGATAAAGAGAGAGGCAAGTTGATGGAGTACTGGGCGTTTCTTCATCAAAGTTGTATCTCCAGAGTATAGCAGGATATTGTTTTATCAGCAAATAACGTATTACCCGCTTCTTACTTATTTTCATAAGTATTTCTTACACTGGTGCTTTATTATAGTGAAGATCATTGAGAAGAGAGATCTATGACACGCAGAGCAACAGATAGGCAAACCCGCCTGCTCGTTTCTAAGGCAGCGAGAAACAGCAATTAAGGCGGGCTTTGTCGTACCTGGGACTAGAAAGAAAATAATTATGACTAATGAATATTCTCAGAATGTTATTTCTACCGATAAATTTGTCTTACCGAGAAGCAGTTATCACAAACTCTATGTGAAGCGGTCAAAGGCAAAACATGTCCTTTTTGCTCTTTTTGTGGTTGCTATATTGGTTTTTGCAAGTATTTTCCTCAGCAGTTTGAGATAGCTTGCGCTTTCTTAGTGGCAATTTGGCCACGCATTTTGTTCTCCTCGGGCCAACATAAATCCTGCGGTTTTGATAGCTTCCTCAGCACTTTTTCGTAAATCCGGATTGCCATCCGCTCCCATAGCACCTCTAATTGATGCCCATGTCACAGCAGAAAATTGGAACATTCCCGCATATGTTCCTGTATCGGAGGCCGAATTAAATCCTGATTCGCAATTGGCAATCTTTTTCAACTCGTCTTCACTGACGCCATATTGCGAACTATATTTACTAAAAAGTGTTTCCAAATCGGTAGTCGTGGCAATCGTGGGTTGTGGAGCTTGCGTTGGCGTTGCAGTGGGAAGGATAGTTGGTGTGAGTGTTTCGGTTGGGGGGGGAGCCGTATAAATAGTTGGGGTCGGTACTACCTCTTCCTGCTGGACGACTGGGGTACTTGGCTGGTCGGCAGAAACTTGTGCGATTGCGCTTATATTAAAGACAACCGTAAAGAAACAAAATGACAAGAAGGAAAGCAGGAAGTATCCTACCATTTTTCTGGGCATTTTTTCATGGTAGCAACTATTTAGTGTATTGTTAAGTATGAAAACACTATCGGAAGAGATCAATCTATTACAGACTCTGCAATATGTGCATGGAGACAATTTTTGTTACAATAAATAAGAAGCATGAATCAGCAGAAAGATGCAATGATCGAAGATTACTTCCTTATTGGTGATCTTCACTCAGCAGCATTGGTTTCCAAAACCGCATCAATTGATTGGTTATGTCTACCGCATTTCGATAGTCCGAGTATCTTTGCCAGACTTCTCGACCATAAAGGAGGGAGTTTTACTCTTGATATAGAAGATTTTAAGCTTAAATCATATTACATAAAAGATACGGCAATTCTTGAAACTGTTTTGCAAAATGATACAACTGAGATTTCTCTGAAAGATTTCATGGTGCCCCAGCCAAAGTATCCCTGCCGCGAGCATTATTTAGTCCGAAAGCTAACCAGCATTAAAGGCAGTAGAGATCTCACATTTTCCTTTAGTCCTCGTCCTGACTATGCCACAACGCCTCCAAGCCTTCATTATGACTCAAAGTCACAGTATATTACTGTGCCGATTGATGAGAAAGCAACACTTAGGTTATATTTACCGGACAACGTAAAAGTTTTTTTGCATGACAATTCGGCAACAATAACTGTTCCTCTTGTCGAAGGAGAAATCAGCGAAATGAGGCTGGAATATGTCCGATTGGATAAATCTTACGAGAAGACAGAGTTTACTTCAGGTCTGGAAGACCACACGGCGCGGTTTTGGAAAAAATGGCTATCAAGAGGGAATTTTTTTCCGTTCTGTGCCGATGTTTTAAAACGCAGTGCGATTACCTTAAAGCTCCTCCAATTCTTCCCAACAGGCGCGATTGTCGCAGCACCAACGACTTCCTTGCCAGAGGAAATAGGGGGCATGCGTAATTGGGATTACCGGTATGTATGGGTGCGGGACGCAACATTTTGTCTGTATGCCTTTCACATCTTAGGCTTTCACGAAGAAGCTGAAAAATTCTTTGCGTTTTTACAAACTATTACGCAGGAGTCGGCCGAAGCAGATTTTTCCGTGTCTGTGATGTACACAATTGATGGCAAACCGGTTCCTCAAGAAAAAGTATTAGCGCATCTGCATGGTTATGAAGGCTCCAAACCCGTCCGAATCGGCAATAATGCAGCTTCGCAGTTTCAATTGGACGTATATGGGACACTTATCGATGCCCATTATTTCGCGCAGAAACGTGAGATTAAAAATTTGGCAATTGAGAAAGCGATGATACTTAATTTAGTCAAGCAAATTGAATCTCTCTGGGGGCAAAAAGATCGCGGCATTTGGGAAGTGCGCAGCGGCGATTATGATTTTACGTACAGTAAAGTGATGGCCTGGGTCGGTGTCAATCGAGCTTTGCGAATGGCGGAGGATTTACAGATGACTGAGGAAGAGGTAAAGTGGCTAACCGAGCTGGAAAATACAATTTCATCGTGGATTTGGGAACATTGTTATGATGCAAAGCAAGGGGTTTTAAAACAACATCCCCAGACGCAAAATCAGGACGCGACGAATTTTCTGTTTGTTCTTTTGCAATTCCTGGACAAACATAATCCGCGTACGACAACGATTACTGAAAGGACAAGGGAGCAGCTTGTTGTTAACGATGTATTTGTCTACCGCTATCTTAATGAAGACGGGACTCCGCGGGGGGAGGGCGCTTTTCTTCTTTGTTCTTTTTGGTATATCTCAGCCTTGGCAATTATGGAAGAGATACAAAAAGCGCATGATCTCTTTCATAAGTTTTTAAACTCTATGAATGATCAAGGGTTACTTTCAGAGGAAGTGGACGTGAGGACAGGAAAATATCTGGGCAATTATCCGCAAGCTTTTTCTCATGTCGGCCTCATTATGGCAGCATATTATATCGCCAGGTATTCAAAAGAGGATTATCATGCAAGATCATAGAGCCCCATTGTTAAGGATCGGAAACTTGTAAGTGCTGATAATAATAGATTCATATTGTCTTCGGTAGGAAAATCTTTTGTATGGACATATATTGATTCAATAGCAGACCTTTGTCCATTTATATACCTTGCAGAAGTTCGTGGTGAACGCATAAATAAATCAACAATAGGCCTTTTGCCAGTTGGCTCACTGCTTTCAATAATCCTTGAAGTGACGTCATTATCTAAAACAGTACCAAGTATTTCTCCTACCATATCTAAATTTGTAGCAACCCATGTCTTATTATATCCGGAAAAAAATTCTTTATCTGTTGTATCATTCTTATGTGCTTCTAAAGTACTTAAGTGTTCTACAACTTGAATTCTTTGTGTATTATATTCATTTGCTTCGCGTTCCCAAGTAGGCATTCTTTCTCTTGATGAAATACCAGATACATCATCAGGTTTTGGTCTTCCCATAAAACTCATGTCCATTCTATATGGATTACCGACATCTTGTTGTGTAACCAATAAAGGTCTAACGTGTCTACTTAAATCAACATATTCCATTAATCCGTAGGTTTGTAGCTCGAATAATAGGTCAGGCGTAATTGCTGCAGGATCTTGATGTTGTAGTTCTGGGATCATCGCATCAGTCGTTTTTGCAAAAAGTCTTTGTTGATAACCTTTTTGTAATCCTAGTTCTTCAAAGGATGCTCTTAAACCGTCTAAAGAAATTTTTAATTTTAATCTCGGATCATTATTATCAAGTCCTTCCGCAACTTGGCCTAAATCTTCTCGGATTCTTTGATCAGTTTCACTAGTTGCTAAATCCCTTATGACAGGAGCTGCATGATCAGTAAAGTTTGATTCAAAGCTTTCATAGTGTTTTCGTACTTTTTCTGGCTCGGCCTGAATAGCCATTTGTTCATAAAATTTTACACCTAAATTTTGTAAAGGTGAGGATTTCATTAAAGCGGCATTGAGAAGAGATCTAATAGGGTTTTTCCGTTTGCCACCAACTCCTAAAACATGATCTATTGCTCGATAATAATGAGATTCGTCTTGCAAGGCTCCATATGGATCAGCATTTCCGGCTCTAAGTTCAGGAAATGCACTAGTAGCTGCTATGGCAACGCTGCCCACTCTTCTGCTCCATGAGTCATTTGCTTGTTCTAGTTGTCTCTCTTTCATACCGAGTTAATTCAGAAATTGTAACAAATCTACCGCCAAAAATCAACTATAGGCTAATAAAGAGAATTTTAAGAAAGGATTCTACCCGAAAGTAAATGCAAACGCTTGAATGCCGGGTGTTTGGAACTCAAGTCTCAGGAGATGGCTTTCTGTTTTGCCGTGAAGGTCAATGAGGTGATAGAGCCGGTCTGTTGGAACAGTTACAATACCATTTTTGACATCTGCTCCGGCATTTGTTGCGTCAACGGGTTTGTTATCCAAAATAACTTTGACGGTTGATGGTTTACCTGAAGTACTTGGCCGGAGGACAAGGTAGACATTGCTCGCAGAGAAGTTATAGGCAAGCGAAGCTTTGTCACCGGCAACAGCGGCATCGTTATTGATCGTCCATCTGCCGCCGAGACTATACGTATTTTGCGGAATAGAATTTGACAAGCTAAACGTACTCGTGCCATTACCCAAGGTAGTGCTGGGATAATAGTACTGCATTTTGCTTGATCCGAGATACGTTTCAGGAGAAGTTTGCGTTTGCGGGGTGGTGTCCGGCATCGTATCGAGCTTGCTTGAAACTTTTTTGCCTGCTTGCTTCAAAAGCGTCTGAATAGCTAGCTCGGTCTGGTCATATTCTCCCTCGCCAAAATGGGTTCTTCGCACATTACCATTTGCGTCGATAAGATATTCCGCCGGCCAGTATTGATTATTATAGTTGTTCCATGTTGCATAATTGTTATCCTGCGCGACAGGGTAGTGGATGTTATATTGTTTAATTGCGTTCTGAACATTTGTTGTTTCATGTTCAAAGGCAAATTCGGGCGTGTGCACTCCGATCACCACAAATCCTTTTTTATGATATTTGTCATACCAACTCGTGACATGGGGAAGCGTGCGAATACAATTGATACACGTATATGTCCAAAAATCTACCAGCACGACTTTGCCTTTTAATTGCTGAATCGATAATGGCTGATCAGTATTCAACCATTTCGTGATACCGACAAAATCAGGAGCGGGAGAATTGGTGTTGAAAAGTCCGCTTGTATCGCCGGTATTGCTGGTTGCTTGCTGATTTTTCAACGTACTGAGTTGGTTGGTGACTGCGCTATTGTTCTCTAGTTGTGTCAAATTCGCACCGTAAGGAGTTGCTGCAAGATATCCTTCAAATTGCTGGTCAACATTAGTGAAAATCGCAAGTGAAAAAATAATCATAAGAATGCCAAACGCTTTTTGGATCAGGGAAGTATTATGGGTAAGCCAGGGAGCTTTTTTGAGTAAATTGCGTCCACCATACAGAATAAGAAACATCGGAATGGCAGTACCAAGAGAATAGGTTAAGGTTATTAGAAATGTGGTGGCAGTGACCTGGCTGGTGGCAGCAAGCGCAATAACTGAGCCTAAGATTGGTCCCACACACGGAGCCCAGATAATTCCAATGGTAAGACCGATAATAAATCCTCCCCAAAAACCCGCGTTGGGGTTTGCTTTGGGTGCGAAGACAGAGAGTTTGGTAAAAAGTTTTTCCATGATCGTTTGCAAATTGGGAAGAAGCAAACTCAATCCAAAGAGCAACAGCACCACGCCAGCAATAATCCGGAGTGTATTTGCCGGGATGCCTGTTAAGCGAATGATTGTTGCCAGAAAAAGGGTAAAGAAGGTAAAGCTGAGGATAAAGCCGAGAACAATGCCATACGGGCGTTTTTTATCTCCACCTACCGATCCTGAAAGGACAATAGGAAGAATCGGCAGAATACACGGCGATAATATCGTAACAATTCCGGCCAAAAAAGAAAAAGCTAATAAAAGTATCATGCAGACCAATAATAGTACATTTTTTAGCGAAATCCAAATTGAGTTTCTCAAAATTAAACATGTGTTGATCTGTTTGGCTCTTTGGGAAAAACTCCCTCTTGACACATGACTTTTAATATGAGAAAGTAGATACAGATATGGATAACAACGGACAATCGCCAACAACCCCAGCAGATCCAATGCAACCTTCTACGCCTGCAGCTCCAACTGAACCAACAACTTCAATACCGGGAACGGATATGCCAGAACCAACGCCAGCAGAACCTGCGAATCCTTTTGGCGGCCAAACACCTCCAGCAGAGCCAACTGCTCCGCAAATGCCTCCAGTAGGAGATGCTCCAATAGCACCGACTGAAACAACGCAAGAACCACCGGCAGCACCAGAGACTCCAGATGCAGGTATTCCACCAGTAAGTGATCCAACAACACCTCCAGCATTAGATCAGACAATACCTTCTGCTCCTCCAGCAACAGAAGATCCTACACAAGCAGCTGCATAAAATAACTGTCTATATATTAACTCTCCACAAATAACTGATTGCATTTATTATTTACTTTTTTGAAGATTTTAGCTAAGTGGAGGGTAGATGGTTGATAGTTAATTGTTACCGTATTTCCACACAAAAAGCCCCGCTTGTGGGCAGGGCTTTTTTTTGCAAAGGACCTTAATTGAAAAGGTGATTTGCTGACGCGAGATTGGACATGCCGACACGAGCATTCGCGTTACCACTCAGAAAAGTTGACATTCCGGAACTATTGTGAGCATTTAAATTTCCATTTAAAAGGAAGAACTTTTCAAAGCCCGTATTGAAGCTCGACTTATTGTTCCCGGTATTGTTTTTTGTCCGAACAGTGTTGTCAAACAGAGTGTTGTTGTTCTGACTCAGAGAAGTATTATTGTCTTGATCAGAATTGACACTATTGTTTGTAAACGCTCCGTTACCAAGGATAGCTATCTTAGCCGCATTGGCAAAGGTTGAGCCACCAATGACAAACGCTTCGTTGGAACCAGCCGTGTTGAAAACAGTGACTCCCGCATTTGCGCTGCCAGTTGTGAGATTTACCTCACCTCCGGTATTGAAGCTCACTGCATTGTTGCCAGTATTGTTCATGGTATCTATATAATTGACAACATTGGTGAGGTTCTGCTGTGTAAGAGCTGTTCTCATGTCGTTTCTTGCTGAAACGTTATTTGTTCCAAACGCTCCGTTACCAATTTCTGCGATAGAGCCATTACCTCCCCAGCCTGAGGAACCGCCATTGACAAATGCGGTATTTTTTCCAGCAGTGTTGGAGATACCAACCCATGCATTTGCATCACCGGTGTTAATACTCACAGTGCTGCCAGTATTAAAAGCTGCTGAATTGTTGCCGGTATTGTTACTCTCTGTAACAGCATTGGTAAAGTTTGTATTGTTGGCTTGATTCAAACTCGTGCTGTTGTTTGAGCTTGTATTGACATCGTTCTGACCGAACGCACCATTTCCTGCAATTACAGCGTTTGTGCCACTTCCATTACCGGAAGCACCATTCACCCCTGCTTGATTAGATCCAGCAGTATTTGAAATACCAACCCCAGCATTTGCATTACCAGTATTGATACTTACATCTGTGCCAGTGTTGAATTCTGCTGAGTTTTTGCCGGTATTATTGTAGGCATTAACAGTATTGTTGAAGTCAGTATTGTTGGTCTGACTCAAACTTGTGCTGTTATTTGCATTTGAACTAACATTGTTATCAGTGAATGCACCATTTGCTGCAACGGTTGTATTCTGACCTCCACCTGATCCACCGCTTACCTGAGCGACATTACTGCCTGCGGTGTTGTTGATGCCAACATTTGCGTTTGCGTCACCCGTATTAATACTGACACTTCCACCAGTATTGAACATTGCTGAATTGTTGCCGGTATTGTTATTGACGTTAACAGTATTGTTAGCTTGTGTATTGTTCGACTGACTGACATCTGTCGAATTAGTGGAATTGGCTTGTACCTGAGTATTTGTAAACGCGCCGTTTCCTGCAACAGTTGTGTCATCTGCCAATGCAGGGAATAATGCTGCTGAGCCTAAAAACGTAGCAATTCCGAGCGCGTATGTTAATTTTTGTTTATTCATTTTTTTCACCTCCTCTCAACATATAGTATGTAATATAGGTATAGAGTGTGCGAATGATAACTATGAAATAGTTGGTTAAGGAATTAGTAAGAAACGCGCCTGAGTTTGTCAGGTTTGTGTTGTTTTATAGGACAATTTATAGGTTTAAAATTTTAGAGTTGTTTTTTAAGTCGAGCTGAAGAAAGTGTCCCACCATTTTTGCCAATTCGGCCGCATATCAACAATTTTAGGGAGAGAAGATGGCCTTTGTGCTAGCTGAATTTTTGGCAGAATAACAATCCCTTCACCAGGTTTTGCAAGCAAGAGCTTATCTCGTGCTTCAGATTCGACAAATTGTGGCCGATTTACCTGAGTAATGTTCTTTTTTAATCTTTGGTTTTCTTCTTTCTGTGCAGCTAAATCTTTTTGTGCTTGGGTAATAAGATCCTGTTTTTGCCAAACAATATAGATAGAATGGATCAGATTATTTATGGTTACCACCAAAATAAGAATAATGGTGAAAAAAGCTATTTTCTTATAAGGCATTATGCATTATAATATAGTCTCTTTTCATATCCATTGCAAACTGTCCACTTGTATTCCAGGTAGGGTTATGATATTATGGGATTTAATGTTTTATGAAAACTATTAAGATAACTGACGCCCATAAAGAATTCGTCGAATTTCTTCGAGGTAAAAAACATTCAAGTGCCACCGTCCTTGCATACGGAAAAGATATTGATCAATTGGCATCCTTTCTTGAAGAGCTCGAAAAAGAACAAATCCACGAAGTAACAAAAGATGATATTCAGGCATTCCTGGGTAAATTGTCAGAACGTGGGTATACTCCCAAATCACTTTCGCGTAAACTTAACTCAACCCGTACCTTTTATCGTTTTCTCAAAGTAAACGAGTATGTTACTGATGATCCGTCGCTTCTCGTATCTCATCCACAATACGAATTGGCAGCACCGCGCATGCTCAAACCTACTGAATACCGCGCTCTCAGAGACGCAGCAAGAAATGACGCGAGAATGTACGCGATTATTGAGATTTTGTTACAAACAGGTATCAGGATAGGGGAATTGGCTGATATCCGTATGAGTGATATCAAAGAAGATGGTATCAAAATTCGTCCGCACGAAAAGCACGAAGAGCGCGAAGTACCGCTTAACAAATCAGCAAAAGAAGCCTTAAATCGGTATCTGGCAATACGGCCACAAATTGAGGATGATCATGTGTTCGTGACCAAATCCGGTAAACCATTTCTTGTTCGAAATATCCGTACCGCAATTGAGCGATATTTCCGCATTGCGGGAATCGAGAATGCCAAAGTTAATGATTTGCGCCACACCTTTGTTGCGCATCACCTCAAGCATGGCGTCTCTCTCGTTTTGTTATCAAAGATTCTTGGTCACAAGCGGCTCTCAACAACTGAGCGATATCTCAATTATATTCAGGATAGAGCAAAAGACACCTCAACCCTCAGCGAGCTTTAAAAAGTTTTTTCTTAAATTTTTCAAGCTTATCTTTATCAAGTCTCATCCTCAGGATATCATTTGCGACAATTTGGTTCCAAAAGCCCTCTGAAGAAGCTAGTTCAAGAAATTTCTGAAAAGACACTTTTTTTACCTCAATTTTTTCTCCCGGATCAAGGTGCTGCTGGGTTACTTTTTTGCAGTTTCGTGCGATATATAAATACATCGGCCATTCAATTTTCCCTTCATACTCATAGGTTTTCAGAAGCTCCCAGTCATCTGATTCCAATCCTGATTCTTCAAGCAGCTCGCGTTTGGCAGTCACTAAAGGCTCCTCATCAGGCTCTTGCCGCCCTCCAAAGAGGGTGTAGGTGCGTGGTTTAGTTGGTTGTTCTTCATAGGAGAGATAGATATCTTCACCTGCTGTCGGGATAATTTGAATTGTGCCAGGACGTTTTAACATCTCAAACGTGGCAGTACTATCATCATACATTTTCTGCTCCCATTGATAAACGGAAAAAATGAATCCTTGAAATACTTTTTTTGCGGCTGGTGGAAGTTTCATAGCGTGGCTTTACAGTGATTCTAACTTATTTTAGCAAAATTTTTTGATAAACACCAATGACCCGTACCGTTGCGGCGAGGACTGCAGAGTTCCTCATCTTTTTATATAGGCTCCTTGTCCGCAGAGAGAAAAAGTATTTGGGTCAATGAAATCACCATGTAGTTCGACTTTGTCGCCTGGTACGAGCCCAAAACCTGAACTTAAATGACATGCGCCATTAGAAGTTAATCCTTCTCCATAAACGGCTTTAATTTTTTGACCTGTGGTTATCTGAACGATTAGAATACATCCATCATCATAAGAGCATCCTTGGTAATTTGATATTATTACGCCTGTAATTGTAGTGCTAGCCAGTTTGGCTGTTTTAGGTTGATTAACCTTGATATAAATCCAACTCATTAAAACAGTGATAATAGCTAAAATTCCAATAACAATAAGTCCTTTATGCTTATACCATTTTTGGGCTGATACAGGTGGTTGTTCGATTTTATTCATTCCAGTTTAACTATAGTGGGCCAGGGAGGGATCGAACCCCCGACATGGACTGTATAAGAATCCCGTTCTACCACTGAACTACTGGCCCTATTTGGGTATTATATCATTTTATGAGAGCCTACCAAAGTTCAGTAAACATTCCTTTACAGAGCAGCTCTTGTTCCCGATGGAGGCTTATATCTTCAACGGGGATAGCAAGTACTCGAGTGAGCTCCCGTACAAGTTTTTTGGGTTGATGTCTGCTGCATATATGCCATTGCTCGATATGTTGCGCATACTCAGTTAAGAAAAAATTACCAATTATTTCCAATACAGCAGTAGAGTCGAGGGTTTCTGAAGCTGGGAGGAGAGAGCTGTGATAGTGGTAGAGCCTCCATTCATGGTCTGTTGTTATGTAAATACGAAAGATAATTTCGGTATCCTCAAGAAGAATAACTCCATAACGCCTGTCCATACCTCTCATGATACTAGAGATAATTCTAGTTTGTCAAGAAGTAGAGGTTATTTTGCTTTTTTTAAGAGGCGTTTTACTTCTGCAAGCTCGCGCTCTATAGATTGAAGCTTCGTAGCAATAGTGATATCTGCATTATTTTCCTGCGTGAAATAGGTGAGGGGATGACGGGTGGCATCGGCTATTTTTCGTAAATTCTTAAGCGGAGGTTGACTGCGGCCTTTTTCATAGGCAGAAATTGATTTGTCCGATACACCGATATCCTTACCTAACGCGTTTTGCGAAAGACGTGCATTCTCCCGGGCAGAACGGATACGATGAGCAAGTTGGGTAAGCTCATCTTTTTTATTGTCATGTTTCATAAGTCCTATTATACTATAAAGTAATGACAGCTTTTGTGAATAAGAAACGGCAAAAACTCCGGATTAAAGATATGCCGCTTACGCTTCGGCCACGAGAAAAATTATTTGCTCAAGGTGCAAAAAATCTAACAGACGCAGAACTCATAGCAATTCTTCTCGGAACAGGCTCGGCAAAGCAAAATGCATTGGTTTTGGGAAATAAGCTCCTGAAACAATTCCCTTTACAAAAATTAGATGGTCAACTGAAGGAAATCGTTCGATGTCCAGGTGTGGGTTTGGCAAAAGCTGCACGGATTGCGGCTGCTCTTGAATTGGGTGAGCGGTTGTTTGCGCCTGTTTCGGTCACCAAAATCATCATCCGTACAGCACAAGAGGTTGTGTCACAAGTCAGAGACATTGCCGATAAAAAGCAGGAATATTTGATTGTGTTATATCTGAATGCACGGCATGAATTGGTGTTAAAGGAAGTTGTGGGAATGGGAAGCCTCAATAGCTTGCAAATTACGCCAAAGGAAATTTTCAGTCATGCGTTGCAGACACCGTGTGCTTCTCTTGTTATCGTGCACAATCATCCATCCAACGATCCTGCGCCCTCAGACGATGATATCCGTTTTACCCGCCGCATCCATGAAGCGGGAGAGGTGATGGCAATTCCACTCCTGGATCATGTGATTGTGTGTAAGTCAGGCTATTTTTCGTTTCGGGAGGATAAAAGTGCAGTTTAGGTAATTGTGGGGCTTGGAAGAAGTGAGTTAATAACTAAAGTTTTGCACTTTTGCGACTAAATTTTAATATCGTTTTTAACAAAAGAGCGTAAGGTGGATAGATATGATACCAATCACATCTCATCCGCCGATAATGACAAAATATGGACCATATTTCAAAAGTTTAT